>Ga0208409_1000436_pt1 | contig 18408 bp, 19 predicted proteins | sample ETNtaG_29_FD_185784 | JGI IMG/M metagenome (GOLD analysis project Ga0208409, IMG submission 185784) | Marine microbial and viral communities from oxygen minimum zone, Eastern Pacific Ocean - ETNP201406SV201 (SPAdes) (version 2) | ecosystem: Environmental > Aquatic > Marine > Oceanic ...
AATTAGAATCAAAATTTTTATTTTTTTATTTATCACAAATACAATTTTTTTTCTTTGTTATTTTCGCTTTTCTAAAATTTAGATCAAGGGAATTAACAATTAACATGTATCCACAAAGAGAATTTCCGATATTTAATATTTCTTTAACAACTTCATTTGCTTGAATGCTTCCAACAATTCCAGCCAATGTACCCAAAATTCCATCAACTTCACAGTTTAGTAATTCATCAGACGGATATGTTTGAAAAAAACATCTTAAACATGGAGATTTATTATTGTGAAAATTGAATGTAAATATTTGTCCATCAAATTTATTAATAGCACCAGTAATTAATATTTTTTTGTTTTTAGCTGCATAATCATTAATTAAAAATTTTGTTTTAAAATTATCACTTCCATCAACTAATATTGGGTATTTTTTAGCAATCTTGTCGATATTGTTATGATCCAATTTTTTTTGATAATAAGAAACATTAATATCTGAGTTGATTTTTTTAATCTTTTGGCTTGCTATTTTTGATTTTTGTTTTTTCAGATCGCCCGTTTCAAATAATATTTGTCTATGAAGATTTGATAAATCTACTTTATCATGATCTATTATGCTGATATTTCCGATTCCTAATGCGGCAAGATAAATTAAAATAGGTGAGCCAAGACCACCTGCGCCTACTACCAAAACTTTTGAATTTAAAAGTTTTTTTTGACCAATGGGACCTATTTTTTTTAACACCATTTGCCTAGAATATCTTTTAATTTGTTTTTCAGTTAATTTCATCGTGAAGTTTAAATTATTTGTCAGTTGAACCAAAACCACCTTTTCCTCTAACGGTTTCGGGTAAACTTTCTACTTCTTCAAGTTTAACTTTAATGATTGGACAGACAATCATTTGAGCAATTCTATCATTTTTTTTTATTTCAAAGATATCTTTTCCAAGATTAATCAGAATTATCTTGATTTCACCTCTATAGTCCGAATCAATTGTACCAGGTGTATTCAGAACACTAATTCCATTTTTTGCGGCCAATCCAGATCTGGGTCTTATTTGTATCTCATATTGTTCTGGGATAGCTATCATTATACCAGTAGAAATTATTTTTTTTTCACCTGGTGATATTTTTACTGTTTGCTCAACATTAGCCATAAGATCCATTCCCGATGAACCATCAGTTTTATATTCAGGTAAAATAATATTTTTTTGAAGTTTTTTAATCAACAATTTAACCATAGATGGTTAGGTATTGAAGTTTTCGAGGATTCTTTTAGTAATCTCTTCGGCTATTTCAGATTTTTTTCTTTTTGAAATTAGCTCGTTTTTTTTATTTTTATCTTTATAAATTATTGAAACTTCATTAAAATCTGAATCAAAACCAATCTCAGGCTTTGATACGTCATTTGCAATTATCCAATCGCAGTATTTTTTTGAAATCTTAGCTTCAGCATTTTCAATAACATTATTTGTTTCAGCAGCAAAACCAATAACTAGCTTAGGCCTCAAAGAATTATGAGTAGATAAATAGCTCAATATATCCCTATTTTTTTCCAGCTCTAAGTTAATTTTATCTTGTTTCTTAATTTTATTTTTTTGAAATTTAGATATTTTAAAATCACCTACAGCAGCAGCACATACCGCTATATCTGTTGGAAGATTTTTTTTTGCTTCTTCATACATTTCTTCTGCAGTATTAATTTTTATTAATTTCAAATTTTTTAAATCAGACAAATTGGTTGGACCGGTAATAAGAGTTGTTTCCACTCCTCTTTTTAATAGGGATTTTGCTATCTCATAACCTTGTTTTCCGCTTGAATTGTTAGAAATATATCTTACAGAATCAATATATTCCCTTGTGGGACCTGAAGTTACAATCGCTTTGAGATTTTTTTTTGAAATTTCTTTTTGTTTAGAAAAAAAGTTATTCAAAAATTCAATAATTTTTGTTGGTTCCGACATTTTACCTTCACCATATTCTCCACATGCCATCTCTCCAATCTCAGGTCCCACGCAAAGATAGCCATAATTTAATAATTTGGAGACATTTTCTTGTGTTGCTTGGTGCATCCACATTCTTATATTCATTGCAGGCACCAAAATTACTTTTTTATCTGAAGCTAGAATTAGGGTTGAAGCCAAATCTTCGGCATTTCCGTAAGAAAATTTTGAAATTGAGTTTGCTGTTGCAGGAGCTACCAATATTACATCACACCATCTGGAGAGTGTAATATGGTCCATTTCTGCTTCGCTATTAGAATCAAATAATTCTTCATATACTCTATTCTGAGTTAAAGATGTGATTGATAACGGTGTTACAAATTCCTTCCCGCTCTTAGTTAAAACTGTTTTTATTTCTGAACCATTGTTTTTTAATAAACGAATTAGTTCAAGACTTTTGTACGCTGCAATTCCACCAGCTATTATCAATAATATTTTTTTATTTTTCAGGTAACTCATTTTGTTTATTTGAATACCAATAGTAGAAAAATTACAAGAACTAAAAAGACAGATATCAAGTTGTTTCTAAACAATTTCATTTTCAATTCTTCTTCCTTTAGGGAATAATATGAAGCAGACCTAGGAGATAGTTTGCCTTCTGCAACGACTGTTAATGCTTCATTGGCTTTATCCATAATCTTTGGTAATTCCGGAAGTCTTTTTAATATCTCAGATGCGTTTTCTATTTTTTCGCTTATTTTATTAAGCGGATCTTTCGTTTCTTTTAGCCAGTTTTCCAGTATTGGTTTTGATACATTCCAAATATTAGTATTAGGGTCTAATTTTCGTGCCACACCCTCGACAACAACCATAGTTTTTTGAAGAAGTAAAAGTTGAGGTTGCGTTTGCATATCAAATTTTTCTGTATTATCGAATAATTGTTTTAATAGTTTGCCACCAGATATATCTTTTACAGATTGACCAAAAATTGGTTCACCAATAGACCTTAGTGATTGGGCAAATTCGTCGACCGAAAATTTTTTTGATATCAAGCCAGCTATAAAATGAACTTCTGCAACCTTTTTATAATTTCTATTGATAAAACCGTATAAAATTTCAGCCAAATATCTACGGTTTAGTTTATCTAATCTACCCATAATTCCAAAATCTACTGTAACTATGTCACCATTCTTATTTATAAAAATATTACCTTGATGCATGTCCGCATGAAAAAAGCCATCTCTAACTGCTTGTCTTAAGAAATGTTGTATTAGATTTTTGGATATTTTTTTTGTATCAATTCCACTTTTTGTAAGTTTTTCAGTTTCTCTAATTGGAATGCCTTCAATTTTATCTAATGTAAGTATTTTTTGAGTAGTAAAATTCCAGTAAATTTTAGGCACAATGAATCCAATATCATTTTTCGTATTCTCATATAATTCGTTTGCAGCGGCAGCCTCAAATCGCAAATCCATTTCTATATTTGTAATTTCTTTGAGCAAGTAAACGATTTCAATTAACCGCAGTCTTTTTGTCTTTTTTACTGTACTTTCAATAATATAGGCTAATAGCATGAGAGCATCTAATTCTTCATTGAAAATTTTTTGAATTGAAGGTCTCAGTATTTTTATTGCAACTTCTTTTTCAACGCCATTGTTTTTTATTTTTGCAAAATGTACTTGCGCTATAGAAGCAGCAGCAATAGGCTCACTAAATTCATGGATGCTTTGAAAAGTTTTTTCTCCTAATTCATTTTTTAAAATCAAGGAAGCTTCAGTTTTAGCAAAAGGGGGAAGTTTATCTTGGAGTTTTTCTAAATCTTTTGCTAGTTTTTCTCCAATAATATCAGGTCTTGTAGCCAAAAACTGACCAAGCTTAATAAATGTTGTACCCATTTCCTGTAGTGAGGAACATAGTTTTTGACCTGAACTTTCATTTTTTTTTTGTACTTCTTTTTTTATGCTAAAACCTAAAATAAAGAAAAAAATTTTAATTAATGTCGGTGGGTTATATATTTCCGAGATTGAGTTGATTGCACCAGATTTGGCTAATTTCCTTCCAATCTTAAATAATAAAAAGGTTTTTTTAAACATGGTTATATTTTCCAACCAGAGTGAATTGCAACGATGCCACCACTAAGACTTCTATATTCAGATTTATAAAAGTTATTCTTTTTCATTAAATCGACTAATTCTTCCTGGTTATAAAAATTTTTTATACTTTCAACCAAGTATTCGTAAGGCTGGTTATCTCCAACCACAATATTTCCGATTTTTGGAATACTTTTTGAGTAAAAATCATATAATTTTTTAAAATTATAATTTTTAATTTTCGAAAATTCTAGACATATAAATCTTCCTCCCGGTTTTAATACCCGGTATGCCTCTTGTAACACATGGTTTATATTATTTGTATTTCTCAATCCAAAACTAATAGAATAATAATCAAAATAGTTATCTTTAAAACTTAGTTTTTCAGCACTATCCAAATACCATTTTATATTATTATATTTGGCAAGTTTTTTTTTGGCAATTTCCATCATTTTGGAATTTGGATCTACAGCATATACCGTTCCTTTATTTTTTATATGTTTAAGAAACAATTTCGCAATATCTCCAGTTCCTGAAGACATATCTAGTAAAACTGTATTCTTATTAGGAGAAAGCCAGCTAATCATTTGTTTTTTCCATAATCTATGTGAACCTAAAGACATAATGTCATTCATTAAGTCATATTTATCAAAAACTTTATTAAATACCTTTTGAACCAACATTTTTTTTTCAGTGATATTAGATTTCATGGTTAATTTTTTTGTTAATTAAATTTTTTTTTTAATATTATATAATATTTTTATGTCCTAATTAACAGAAGTTGAGGTCTTAAAGCGATAATGTCAGGTCCAATGATAGTAAATATTCATTGACCAAAACACATGTAAGGGTTATATAACTTTTCCTTTTATGCCTAATACGAAATCTGCCATTCAAAGAGTTAGAAGAGTTAATAAACAGACTTCCGTGAATAGAATTAGAAAAAGCAAGTACAAATCTATTATTAAGGAGATTAGTTTATTAATAGCCGCAAAGAAAAAAAAAGAAGCAGTTAAATTATTGCCAAAATTTAATTCCCAATTAATGAAAATAGCCAAAGTGGGAGTCATAAAAAGGCAAACCGCGTCAAGAAAAATATCAAGACTTACAAAAAAAATTAATAAACTTTAGAAAACTTCAATTTTGAGTTGATCAACTTTTAAGATTAATATTAATTTTATGAGTAAATCTAAAATATATTTTATCTAAATAAATTAATTTTTTTATAAATTAATCTACATGTAGTTACCCATAGGCTTCATAAGTGATTTGCAAATTTAGAAAAATAAAAAATAATTCTATTAAAAATTTAAACACTTTAAAGTTTAATTTTCTATCCTAGATTTTATTTTATTTTAGTTAAAAAAAATTTTTAGTTGCTTTAATTCTGTAACGATACTAAAGAAAGCAAAATCAAATTTTTAATTCATGAAAAAAAATATTTCGATGCAAGAAAATAATATTCCTTCAAATTTACAATATTTGGACTGGACAACTATTTGTAAAGAGATAGAGGCTAAACTGGGAAAAGATATTTATGAAAGTTGGATAAAAAAACTTAAATTGGTTGAAGAATTTCAGCACTATTTGGTGCTTTCATCTCCAACTAGATTTATTAGAGATTGGGTAGTTTCAAGATATATTGACAAGATATTGGAAATTATAAAATTATATAAAAAAACAATAAATAAAATTGATTTTATTATTGAATCGGAAATAAGCGTAAATAGTAACAATGTTTCAGATAATAATATTAAAATTGCAAAACAGTCTAAAACATCCAATGTTAGTTTTATTGAAAACTCTCCAATCAATTATTCTCGTTTAGATCCAAACAAAAATTTTGAAAATTTTGTTGTAGGAAAAAGCAATAATCTTGCTTATCAGGCCGCACAAAAAGTTTGTGAACAAATTGCCCATTACAATCCGTTGTTTATTTATGGAGGAATCGGCATGGGTAAAACTCATTTGTTAAATGCAATTGGTCTAAAAATGAAAGAAAATAATAAAATTATGTTCATCTCCGCTGAGAGATTTATGTATCATTTTATTAAATCTATTCGAAACAATGAAATGGTAAAATTCAAAGACTTATTTAGAACACCAGATCTATTCATTATAGATGATATACAATTTGTAATTGGCAAAGAAGCAATGCAGGAAGAATTTTTTCATACTTTTAATGCTTTAATTGATAGAGGATCTCAAATAGTTATTTCATCAGATAGAGCCCCTATAAAATTAACTAAAATTCAAGAGAGAATAAAATCCCGTTTTTCTGGCGGGTTAGTGGTTGACATTCAACAATCAGATTTTGATTTAAGACTAAGCATTTTAAAAAGTAAAGTAAATGAAATAAAAAAATCTTTTTCTGATATAATTGAACCAGACGAAAATTTGTTAAATTTTATTGCCTTCGAAATGAAAATTAATATCCGAGAAACAATAGGTGCGCTAAACAGAATAATATCTTTTAGTAGAATATATAATAAATCTCCATCAGTTTCAGAAAGCAAGATAATCTTAAAAGATTTGGTAAATAATTTACAAAATTATGTCACAATTGAAAATATTATAAAAACTGTTTGTGATTATTTTAAAATAAGTGTTAGTGAAATGCTTTCACAAAGAAGATCAAGATATTTGGTTAGACCGAGACAAATTGCAATGTATTTAACAAAAAATTTAACCTCAAAATCTTTGCCAGATATTGGAAGAGAGTTTGCTGGTCGAGATCACACAACGGTTATCCACTCTGTTAAAACTATTGATAAATTAAAAGGTAGAGATGAGGAGATGAGTAAAGCAATAGAAAAACTAAAAAATAAGATACTATATAAAAATTACGATGAAGTTTAGTGTAAGCAGGGATCAACTTTTAATATCTTTAAACCATTGTCAAGGTGTTATAGAAAAAAGAAGCACATTACCAATACTGACCAATGTATTGATTGAAGCTAAAAATTCATCCATAAAAATTACCGCAACAGATCTTGATTTAATTTTTACCAATTTAACAAACAACATAAAAATATATACTGAGGGGAGTACAACAACCTCTGCTTCAGTTATTTATGATATCGTTAGAAAATTACCATCTGGTAGTGAAATAAATTTCAATTTAGTAAATGAAAATAAACTTCAATTAGAATCAGAAAAATCAAAATTTAATTTATTGTGTTTAAGTCCAAAAGATTTCCCCCTTGTTGATGAAAATTTTAATGATAATGAGTTTACGATTGATTCTAAATCAATTCTGAAATTGCTTAACAAATCAAAGATTTCGATTTCAAATGATGAAACGAGACATTACCTAAGCGGTGTTTTCTTAGAACAAACGGAACATGATAAAAATTATTTTCTTACCGCAGCAGCAACCGATGGTCATCGAATGTCTATTTCAAAAACAAGATTAAACTCAAAAATAAATTTTAAATCTATAATTCTTCCAAAGAAAACGATTTATCAATTAATTTCATTGCTGGAAGATCAGGAAACGACAATAAAAATCTGTAATATAAAATCAAAAATAAAATTTGAATTTAATAATAATATATTAATTTCCAAATTAATTGACGGAAAATTTCCAAATTATGTACAAGTGATACCAACAATTAATGAAAAAAAATTAGAGATAAATTTAAATAATTTTTTAAGTTCGGTAGATAGAGTGGCCTCGGTCTCGACAGATAAAAAAGAGGGTGTAAAATTTCAATTGTTAAAGGATATATTAAAATTATCAGTTAGTAATCCTAATAGTGGAGATGGAAGTGAAACTTTAGAAGTAAAATTTGATCACGAATTAAATATTAGCTTTAACTCCAAGTATCTTATCGATGTGGCTTCACAGATTGATGGAGAAAAAATTATATTCTACTTAAATGAAACAGCTTCTCCAGCTTTAATTAAAGATCCAGTGGATAAAGATAGCATATTTGTCATTATGCCTATGAAAGCATAACATGAGATATAATATTTTTTTGACATAAATTATTTTATTGTGTCCATTTCATCATAAATTTTTTTTTCTAATATTTTTAAAAAAATTTCTCTTTCCATTCCTGGTTCAATTAGTTGTAAAAAAGATATTGTTATTTTACCTGGATATTTTATAAATCCAATTTTTGGCCAAACTTTACCTGAGTTTAAAGCTACGGGAATGCAAGGAATATTAAGGGCCTCGTATATTCTTCCAGCTCCTTTTTTAAAAGGTATTCGTTCTTCAAATTTTACTCTTGTCCCTTGGGGGAATATTAAAAGTGGCCTATTTTCGTTTTTAACCATGTTTGCAATTTTGTCGAAAAAACTAAGATTATCTCTTGTGGTTGTATCTCTAATAATTTCTATTGATTTAATTTTTTTTAAATAATGTCCAAACAATGGTATTTTTAAAAGTTCTTTTTTTAATATAAATACTGGGTAGTCAAGAATACTTTGAAGTGCAAAAGTTTCAAACATTGATTGGTGTGCTGATGCCACAAAATATTTTTTTGTCTTTGGAATATTTTCTGTTCCTTTAAATTCTACTTTTGTACTCAAAAAAAATCTCACAACGAAAACTACGTAGTGCCCTAAAAATTTTCCAAAAAATAAAGCAAATTTGGGAGGCATTAATAGTGTTGGAATAGCTGTTAAAAATACAAGAACTATTCCCGTATATAAAAAAAGATTAAATATTAATGATCTTATTAGTAACATTTATTTAAGTTGTATATTAGTTTTTGACTAAATTTTCTAAACTTTGTCTTTTTCTAATTAGCTTATGATTTGATCCAGTTACCATAACTTCAGCAACCATCGGCCTTATATTATAATTTGAAGACAAAGACATTCCATAGGCACCAACATGAGTCAAGCCTACATAGTCTCCTTCTTTAACTTTTACAAACCCTTTTTGGTTATAAAATTTATCAGAACTTTCACAAATTGGTCCCACAAATTCAATATTTCCAGTAAATCTTTTATTTGTTTTTTTAAGGGGTATTATTTGATGTTTTGCATCATATAAGGCAGGTCTCATTAAATCATTCATCCCCGCATCTAAAATAATAAATTTTTTATTGGCGCTTTCTTTAATATAAAGAATTTTCGAAATTAATACACCCACATTTCCAACGATTACTCTTCCCGGTTCAAAAATTATTTTAGCATTTTTATTTTTCATAAATTTTTCAACTAATTGTGAATATTTTTTCAAATTTAGTTTTTTTTCTTTATTGGAGTAAGAAATGCCCATACCTCCACCTAAATCTATAAATTTAAAATCTATTTTTATTTTTTTAATTAGTTTATCTAATGTAGATAACATATCTTTAAATGGTTTAATGTTTGTTATTTGACTTCCAATATGTACGCTTAACCCTTCCAATTTTAAGTTTTTCATTTTTTGAATTTTTTTACAAAGATTTATACAATCACCATAAAGCAAACCAAATTTTTCGCTCTTGCTACCGGTCGAGATTTTTTTGTGTGTATTTCCACTTATATTGGGATTTAATCTTATTCCAACAGAAGTTTTTTTGGATAGTTTTTTTGAAACTTTATTAATTAGAATAGCTTCGCTTTCTGATTCCACATTAATTAAAAGTATTCTTTTTTTTACCGCTTTACTTATTTCTTCCTCAGTTTTTCCAACACCAGAAAAAACAATTTTTTTAGAATTAATACCAACTTTTATCGCTTTTAGTAACTCTCCAATAGACACAACATCAGCGCCAGATCCAATTTTTCTTAACTCTCTTAGCAAAGTTAGATTCGAGTTAGATTTTACCGAAAAACATATAATTGGTTTAATATTTTTAAATATATTATTAAACCTTAAAAAATTATTCCTCAATTGTGCAAGTGAATAACAATAAAAAGGGGTTTTATATTTTTTTGTAAGCCTAAGAGCAGATATATTTTCAATACAAAGGCTATTACTCCTGAATCGAATAAAATTCATTATTTATTAAATTATTTGTATCGTATTATTTTTATAACCAAGTGATTTATACTTTGGATCATCTTTTTTTCCACACGAAAAACAAATTACAGCAATTATTATTATTACAAAGAATATTCTCATTATTTAAACTCTCTCTTCAATTTTGATAGCACTATTTTTATATTTTTTATAGAAGTTCCACCATATGATGTTTTCAAATTTACTGAATTTTTAACGTTAAAAACTTTCATTACATCTTTATTTAAATCACTTTTTACCTTTCTTATCTCATCCATGTTCAGTTCGTCTAATTTCTTGTTATTTTTTTCAGCATAATCCACAATCTTTCCAGAAATTTCATAAGCTTCTCTAAAGGAGAGATTTTTTTTCTGAACAAGATAATCAGCAAAGTCAGTTGCAGTCGTATAACCTTTATTTGCGAGGGATAACATTCTTTGCTTGTTCGAATTTAAATTTTTAATTAATTCATTGGCAATTAAAATGGATTCCTTTAACACATCATAACTATCAAAAACCAAATTTTTATCTTCTTGCATATCTTTATAGTATGAGAGTGGCAAACCTTTCATAGTTGTTAGCATTGCCTGTAAATTTCCAAAGTTTTTACCAGCTCTACCCCTAATTAATTCAGCAGGGTCTGGATTTTTCTTTTGAGGCATTATTGAAGATCCAGTTAATATCCTGTCATTAAATTTAATTAAATTAAATATATCTGAATTCCAAACAATCAAATCTTCGGCAAGTCTAGATATGTGCGTAGCACAAATGGCAGCTGAGGATAAAAAATCTAGAACGAAATCTCTATCAGATACGGTATCAATTGAATTTGAAGTTGGTCTTTTAAAACCTAATTTTCTTGATGTAAAATTTCTATCTATATTATATGAAGTGCCCGCCAAAGCAGCTACTCCCAAAGGACACTCGTCTAAGTTTATAATATTGTTGGAAAATCTTTTTTTATCTCTTTTGAACATTTCAATATAAGCCAATAAATAATGTGCAAAAGAAATTGGTTGAGCATTTTTAAGATGCGTAAAACCAGGCATTATTGTTTGAATATTGCTTTCTGATTTTTTTAAAAAACTTTTAATCAAATTATCCAAATTTTTAACTACATTGATTGATGATTTTTTTATCCATAGCTTAAAGTCTGTAATTACCTGATCGTTTCTTGATCTTGCAATATGTAAATAACCAGCATCTTTTCCAATAATTGAAAAAAGTCGTTTTTCGATGTTCAAATGAATATCTTCGTATTTTTTACTGAAAGAAAACTTACCTTTATTAATTTCAGTTTTAATTCTTTTTAGACCATCAATTATTTTTTTGCCTCTTTTTTTGTTAATTATTTTTTGTTTGACTAACATTTGAGTGTGTACAATTGATCCTAAAATATCTTCTTCAAATAATCTTTTATCAGTGTCAATTGATGCTCCAAATTGTTCAAAAATCTTTGAAGTAGAGTTTTTAAATCTTGTACCCCAGACTGTACTATTTTTATTTTTCATATTTTTTTTACTTTTCATATGTTAAGTATTTGTTTTTTATGTCAAAATCAATTGATTTTAGAGATGAGAAATTTTTGAAATGGTTGTTAAACTATGACTAAATATATTTTTGACGTAACATCTCTTTCATCATTTTCAAAAAATGAACCAAAACAAATTATTATTTTATGCCACGGTTATGGTGGAGATGGTCAAGATATAAGTGCTCTTGCTCTTAACTGGAGAAGATTTTTACCAGATGCTGTATTTTTATGTCCAAATGCTCCGGAAATTTGTACAGTGAATCCATTCGGCTACCAATGGTTTGATATGGCTATAGAAAATGATGAAACGATTCTTGAGAAATCATTGGTAGCTGAAAAAAAACTCAGTACTTTTTTGGATCAAGTTCTTGATGATTATCAACTGGATATAACAAATCTTGCATTGGTTGGTTTTAGTCAAGGCTCTATGATGATTATTCAGACGGCACTTAAAAAAAAAGAACAGATTAATTGTTTGGTTGCTTATTCTGGAAAAATAATTAATAAACAACATCTATCTGGAAATATTGTTTCAAGGCCAAAAATACTTTTAATGCATGGTGATAAAGATACCATTGTATCACCCAGCCATTTACTAGAGAGCAAAGAATTTTTGATTCAACAAAGTTTGAAAATTAAAACTAAACTTTTTAAAAATTGTGAACACAAAATATCTGTTGAAGGTTCAAGTCTTGGATTAGAATTTCTAAGAAAAAATCTTTTATAAATGAAATAATATTATTACAAAACTATCCCTTGAAATATTTCTTGGTATCGGCTAACTTATTTGTATGATAATAGCAGCCTCAGAGACAGTTCCGTTGGAGAAATGTCCAGCGTTAGTTTTAAATGCTGATTTTAGACCTTTAAGCTATTATCCACTGTCATTGTGGTGTTGGAAGGATGCTATCAAGTCAGTTTTTCTTCAAAGAGTAAGTATTGTCTCGAATTATCAAAGAAAAGTAAGAAGTCCTTCACTTGAAATGAATTTACCAAGTGTAATTGCGTTAAAAAATTTTATTAAACCTTCGGAGCATCCAAATTTTACTAGATTTAATGTATTTCTTAGAGATAAATTTACTTGTCAGTATTGTGGAGATAAAAACGATTTAACTTTTGATCACCTATTACCAAAATCTAAAGGAGGACTAACTGATTGGGAGAATGTTGTTACAGCTTGTTCGGTTTGTAATGTTAAAAAAGGAGGTAGTCTGCATCCTACCTCTGGAATGAAATTATTTAAAAAACCCTTTAAACCAACAGTGAATGATTTGCACCAAAATGGTAGAAATTTTCCACCAAATTTTTTGCATGAGAGTTGGATGGATTATTTGTATTGGGATGTTGAGCTTGAACCATAATTTAAAAATAATTTCAAAAAGATAATACTTAATACAACAGACAAAATAGTATTAATAGCTGCAAGCGATAAACCTAATATTCTAAAAGTTACGTCTTTACAGCTTACAATATTTTTATTTAGTTCTTTAAGCAGATTTTCTTTTGACAAAATTGTTAATTGGTTTTCTACATTACAGACAAAAGATTCATCAAAAAAACCTTGTTCAATTCCAAAGTGATAAAATGCAAGCAATGTACTAATTGTAAAGATTAAAAACAATATCAATAAGGTGATTTTTTCATTTTTCTTAAAAAAGAATATTTTAATTATTAATAGAGCGGAAAGGAAATAGGGAATTCGTTCATAAAGACAAAGACTACATGGTCTATGATTTAGAACATATTCAATTATTAATGCAGAAATAATTGAGAGTGAAATTACAAAAAAAATAATAATTAAGATTATATTGTTTTTTTTATTTAACATCATTTATTCATTATTAAAAAATAAACTACTGCACATAATAAAATTACTACCCCAGCAATTATAAATGTCCATTTACCAGCTTTTTTTTCCATAAAGGGACTTATCTTTGAACCAAATTTATTTGTTAGAAATGCGACCAAAAAAAATCTTAAACCTCTAGTAAAAATACAAGTAAAAATAAAAGTGAAAATATTATAATGTATAAATCCACTAGTGATTGTTAATATTTTAAACGGTATAGGAGTAAATCCGGCAACAAATAAAAGACCAAACCAGGAAAACATACCTTCTTTACTTGAGAACATTTCTTTTAATACGTTTACATTTTCATAGCCGTAAATTTGAAAAATTTTATAACCAATTTCATTAAAAAAAATATATCCTATTAAATATCCGAACAGACCACCTAGGACAGAAAATATAGTTGCGATTAAAGCTATTTTAATAAATTGTTGTTTTTTTGCGACAACCATGGGAACAATCATCACATCAGGAGGTATTGGAAAAAAGGAGCTTTCTATAAAGGATACAAAAGCTAAGGCAAAATTAGCATGTTTTTGACCACCCCAATGCACACATTTGTCAAATAATTTTTTGATCATTATTACGTTTTAAATTAGTTTAGTTGATTTGGTAAAAAATATCATGATATTTGAAGAAAAAATTAAAGAAATAATTCAAAATTATAATTTGGGTAATTTTTTAAAAGCGGAAAATCTAGTTAAACGTTTACTTGCAAGAAACTCAAAAGATTATCAATTATGCAATATTTATGGGTTAATTTTACTAAAACTTCATAAGACAGAAGGAGCAATTAGTTATTTTCAAAGATCTATCCAAATAAAATCAAATTTTTTTGAGGCACACTTTAACTTATTAAAATTACTTTATGATTTAAAGAAATACGATGAAGCAATTTTACAGTCAAAAAAATGCTTAAAAATTAATTCAAAATCAACAGACACATTACTATTACTAGGAAACTTGTATAATAAATTAAATCAGGAAAAAAAATCTGAAAAATATTTTCGCGAAATACTAAAAATTAATTCAGAAGATAGTAATGCATACTATAGCTTGGCCAATTTATATAAAAAAAAAGTAGATTATGAAAAGGCCATTGATAATTATAAGTTTGCGATTAAATTTAATAAAAATTATTTTGCTGCCTACAACAATTTAGGAGCCTTGTACCAAGAAATTGGAAAATTTGATCTAGCTATATTAAACTTCAAATCAGTAATCAAAATAAATCCTAGCTTTTCCGGAGCATATCAAAATTATTTATTTTGTTTAAATTTCAGTAAATATTTTGATTTAAATCTTTATCTTAGATTAGCGCAAGAATTCAAGCAAAGTTTACCAAAGATTGATTTAGGTAAAATAAGACAATTTCCAAAAATAAAAAAAACAGACAAAAAAATTAGAATTGGATTTGTATCAGGAGATTATGGGAATCATCCTGTAAGTAATTATCTATTAAATACAATAAATCATATAAGTGACGAAAAATTTAAATTAATAGCTTATTCAAACTCAAATAGAATGGATGAAATAACTTTAGAATTTAAAAAAATATTTAACGTTTGGAGAAAAATTAATCATTTAAATGATACAGAAGTGATTAATTTAGTTAAAAAAGACTCAGTAGATATTTTATTTGATCTTTCTGGCCATACTGCAAAAAATAGATTATCAATTTTTATAAATAAACCTGCGCCTGTTCAAGTAACTTGGTTGGGTTATAATGCATCTACCGGTCTTAAAGAAATAGATTATATTATAGGAGACCCATATGTTGTGCCACTAAGTGATCAAAAATATTTTACTGAAAAAATTTTTCAATTACCAAATACTTTTCAATGTATTTCAATAAATGACGATATTAAAATTGATCAAAGTAGATACCAAGATAAAAAAAACGTTACTTTCGGAAGTTTTAATAATCTTTCTAAAATAAATGACAATGTAATAGATATATGGTCAGAAATATTAAAAAGAGTTGAAAATTCAAAACTTTTCCTAAAAGCAAAACAATTGGATAATCTGAAAATAGTGGAAAATATAAGAAAAAAATTCCAAAAAAACGGAATAAGTACTGAAAAAATAATCACCGAGGGTAGATCTAAAACAAGGGAAGAAATGTTAAAAAAATACAATCAAATTGATATTGCACTGGATCCCTTTCCCTATTCGGGGATTACCACAAGTTTAGAAGCGAATTGGATGGGAGTTCCATTACTTACAAAAAAAGGAAACAATTTCTATTCCAGAACTGGAGTAAGTATAAATAAAAATTTGGGTATGGATGATTGGATAGCAAATAATGATAAAGATTATATTTCAAAAGCTATTTCTAAGGCTTCAGATTTGAAAAAATTGTTTCAAATTAAAAAAGAATTAAGAAATAAGTTTCTAAAATCTCCCCTAAGTAATGCAAAACAATATGCTAAACATTTTGAAAATTGTTTAAATTTAATATGGAAAACATATTTAGAAAAAAAATAAAAACACCTATATTCAATTAGACAAAATTATTAATCTTGACTATCCACTTTTTTTTTTCATCTTCGCTCAAAAAAGATGATCTAAATGAATTTATGACCAGTCTTTTTATATCCTCTTTAGTAAGATTTAAAGCTATTTGGCATTCAATAAAGTTTGTGTTTAGATAGCCTCCAAAATAAGCAGGATCATCGGAATTAACAGTGGTTATCAGGCCCTTATCCAACAACTTTTTTAGATTGTGATCTTTAAGTTTTTCAAAGATATAAAGTTTAACATTTGAAAGCGGACAAACTGTCAAGGGGATTTGATCATCCCGTAGTCTTTGAACGAGCTTTTCATCCTCTAAGCAATGGATACCGTGATCAATTCTTTTTACTTTAAGAAGGTCCAAAGCCTCCCAAATATATTCAGGTGGTCCTTCTTCTCCTGCGTGAGCTACGGTTAAAAAACCTTCACTCATTGCTTTTTTGAATACACGCTCAAATTTGCATGGAGGATTGCCAATTTCTGAAGAGTCAAGGCCTACTCCAATAATTTTATCTTTATGTTTCAAGGCCTGATCTAACATTCTAAAAGCTGACTGTTCATCAAGATGTCTTAAAAAACACATGATAATTTTAGAACTTATTCCTAGTTCTTTTTCAGCTTTCAAAATGGCCCCGTGAATACCATTGATTACTAGATCAAATTCAATTCCTCTACCAGTGTGAGTTTGAGGATCAAAAAAAATTTCTGTGTGAACAATATTATCTTCTTTGGACTTTAGCAGGTAAGCCCAAGTAAGGTCAAAAAAGTCTTGCTCACTAATTAGAACTTTGGTTCCTTGATAATAAATATCTAAAAAGGATTGAAGGTTATGAAAATTATAAGTAGTCTTGATTTCATCAATACTTTTAAAGGGGATTTCTATTTTATTTCTTTTAGCCAGTTCAAACATAAGATCTGGTTCTAGAGAACCTTCTATATGTAAATGCAATTCAGCTTTTGGTATTTTTTTTATCAATTCGATAACTTTGCTCACTTGGTAATCTTCGGTTTTTGTATTAATTAAGATAATATTGTTGTTATATAAGAAAATAAGCGATTATCCTTATAAATTTATGAAAAAAATACTTAATTATGCACTCTATGATTTTGCAAATTCATCCTTTACGACAATTATCATTACTTTTATTTTTTCAACTTATTTTGCACAACAAATTGTAAAAGATCCTATATTGGGACAATCTTATTGGGGCTGGGCCATTGGAGTTTCAGGTTTTGCCGTTGCAGTAATCGGACCATTTTTGGGTGCCATTTCTGATAAAAAAAATTTAAAAGTTGCTTTTCTAAGAATATTTTCATTATCATGCATTATTTTAACTACTTTACTTTGGTTTGCAAAACCTTCAAAAGACTATATTTTTTTCACTTTAATAATTGTAATAGTTGCAAACTTTTTTTATGAATTAAGTTTGTTATTTTACAATGCTTTGCTCAAAACTGTTTCGTCAGAAAAAAATCTTGGAAAAACCTCTGGAGTAAGTTTTGCGTTAGGATACCTAGGTGGCATATTAGTTTTGCTTTTGGCAATAAAATTATTTATAGATACTGAAAACCCTATATTTGGTCTAAATAAAGAGAATTATGAAAATGTTAGAGCAATTTCGTTTTTTGTAAGCTTATGGTTTTTAATATTTTCAATACCTTTGTTAATAAGTACAAAAAAAACTTTAATAGAAACTAAAAATGAGTTGAGTCTATTTTCTCAGATCCAAAAACTTGTTTGGGATAAGGGATTAAAAAAAGTTGGAATCTTTTTAATTGCTAGAATGCTCTATGCAGACGGACTTAATGCAATAATAGTAATGGGTGGAATATTTGCTGTTGGGGTATTTCAATTATCGATAAAAGAGCTACTTCAGTTATCAATTTTAATGAATGTTTCTGCAGTGATAGGTGCGATAATTGGTGGGTACTTTAACGATATTTTGGGTTCAAAAAAAATAATTGTCTTGTCATTACTAGGTCTAATTATTTCTTCTATTTTAATTTTATTTTCCTTTACCAAAATATTTTTTTTTATTTTTGCTACTATAAATGGTTTATTTATAGGTCCAATCCAATCGGCAAGCAGGGTTATTATTTCAAAAATGTTAATTAATGAAGATCAGAGTAAAGGTTTTGGTTTATTTGCAACTTCAGGAAAATTAACTTCATTTCTTGGTCCTGTATTGGTTAGTACCCTGACCTTTGTTAGTGGAAACCAAAGAATTGGATTTTCTGCTGCTATTTTTTTACTGATTATTGGACTGCTTTTACTTTTTAAAATTAATAATCTTGATTAGTTTAATAAGATTTTAGCCTAGAGTAAAAAATAATTTTTAGTTGCGTATTTTATAAATTCAAAACATAATGTTCGTATAAACATTAACTAAATGAGGGAACGGGCGAATGGCGGAACTGGTAGACGCGTTGGACTCAAAATCCAATGGTTGCAAGACTGTGAGAGTTCGAGTCTCTCTTCGCCCACCAAAATTTTATGAATTTAAATGAATTTAACAGTTTAATAGACTTATACTTTTATCAAGCAAAAA
>Ga0208409_1000437_pt1 | contig 18382 bp, 19 predicted proteins | sample ETNtaG_29_FD_185784 | JGI IMG/M metagenome (GOLD analysis project Ga0208409, IMG submission 185784) | Marine microbial and viral communities from oxygen minimum zone, Eastern Pacific Ocean - ETNP201406SV201 (SPAdes) (version 2) | ecosystem: Environmental > Aquatic > Marine > Oceanic ...
TCATTAAGTTGGTGGTTAGTGAACAATGTTCCGGCGAACGTTTGGATACTTTTATTAGTTCTAAAATAACTGATATTAGCAGAACCAGGATAAAGAATTTAATTTTAAATGGCACGGTAAAAATAAATAATCAAATTTGTTACGAACCATCAAAAAAAATTAATTTGAAAAATAATCTTATAATCGAAATTCCCCCACCAAAAGAAACTAATATTAAGCCATATAATTATAATTTAGATATAATTTTTGAGGACAATAATATAATCATAGTCAATAAGCCAGCAGGCCTTGTGGTACATCCTGGCGCTGGTAACACTGAAAATACTTTAGTTAATGCACTTGTCTATTATTGTAAAGGACGTTTATCTACGGTTGGTGGAAAGTTAAGACCTGGCATCGTGCATAGATTGGACAAGGATACAAGTGGACTCTTGGTTGTTGCAAAAAATGATATAGCACATATTAATCTTTCAAAACAATTTAATGACCATACGATAAATAGAAAATATGAAGCTTTGGTATGGGGAACTTTAAGACCTCAAAAGGGAATTATTAAAAGTTATATTACCCGAAGCAATAGAAATAGACAGTTAATGGAAGCAAGTTGTATAAAAGGAAAATTTGCAGTAACAAATTATAAAACATTAGAAGTTTTTCAAAATAATAAAATTCCAACATTGAGTTTGATTGAATGTAAATTAGATACCGGAAGAACTCACCAAATTAGAGTTCATACATCCTATAAAGGCAATCCAATAGTTGGGGATAAATTATATCAAAAAAAAAATAAAAAATTTAAAAGGATAGACATAGAATTAAATTCAATGATAAAAAATATTAATAGACAATTTCTACACGCAAAATCTCTTGGATTTATTCATCCATTAAATAATGAAAAAGTTCGTTTTGAAGTTCCATTACCGAAAGATTTATCAAAATTAGTCAAGAAACTAAGAAATCTAAGCAAATAACACACCTTGTTTTTGACAAATAGGTTACTAACTATTAAATAGTATTTGAATTAATTATGATGACTAAAACAACAGCCTATAATCTGCCTGATCTATCCGGTGATGGAGGTCTATCTAGCTATCTTGTTCGAATTAAAAAATTTCCAATGCTTGAAGCTGAAGAGGAATATATGTTAGCAAAAAGTTGGAAAGACAGAGGTAGTTTGAAATCTGCAGAAAAACTTGTGACTAGTCATTTAAGATTAGTTGCAAAAATTGCTATGGGATATCGTGGTTATGGTTTGCCGGTAAGTGAACTGGTATCAGAAGGAAATGTTGGATTAATGCGAGCAGTAAAAAAGTTTGATCCTGAAAAAGGATTTAGGCTTGCAACTTATGCTATGTGGTGGATAAAGGCATCTATACAAGAGTATATTTTAAGATCATGGAGTCTAGTTAAAATAGGTACAACTACAGCTCAAAAAAAACTTTTTTTTAATTTAAGAAAATTAAAAAATCAAATAGCCCCAAGGTCTGAAGGTGATTTAAGAAAGGAACATGTAAATGAAATTGCTGATCGTCTTAATGTTAGCAATGAAGAAGTAGTATCAATGAATAGAAGGCTTTCTGGTCAGGAAAAATCACTAAATAATCTAGTCGGAGAAGATGGAGATGAGTGGCAGGATTGGCTGTCAGACAAATCCATGGATCAAGAATTGAAAACTTCTCAAAATCAAGAATTTAAACAAAGGCAAAATTTATTCGAAGAATCAATTCATATTTTAAATGATAGGGAAAAAGAAATCCTTTACGCAAGAAGACTCTCTGACAAACCAACTACATTAGATAAACTAAGTAAGAAATATAAAATCAGCAGGGAAAGAATCAGACAAATAGAAAATAAAGCTTTTGATAAACTTCAAAAATGTATGTTGAATGCTGCTAAATCAAAAAATTTACTACCAGCTAGTTAGTGCTTGAAAGGATCTTCAATTAAAATTGAATCTTCTCTACTTGGACTTGTAGAAATACTAGATATTTTAACACCACAAAAATCTTTAATAAACGAAATATATTTTTTAGCATTTATGGGAAGATCGTCCCACTTCTTTATACCTTTTGTATTTTGTAACCAACCATCCATTAGTTTATAAATTGGTTTTACTGCTATCTGATCCTGTGGCGCACTTGGAAAATAATCAATTTCTTTTCCATAAAGTTTGTAAGCAACGCATATATACAACTCTTTAAATTCATCCAATACATCTATCTTTGTTAAAGCTATCCCATTAACTCCAGATATAATGCAAGATTGCTTAACTAGTACGGCATCTAACCAACCACATCTTCTTTTTCTATTAGTAACTGTCCCAAATTCTTTTCCTCTTTCGCCAATTTTTTCTCCCACTTCATTTTTTAATTCTGTTGGAAATGGACCTTCACCTACTCTGGTAGTATAAGCTTTAACAATCCCAAGGATATAGTTAATGGTATCTGGGCCACATCCAGAACCAACCAGTGATGCACCTGCAACAGTATTTGATGAAGTTACGTAAGGATATGTGCCATGATCAACATCTAATAAAATACCTTGGGCTCCTTCAAAAAGTATAGTTTTATTTTTTTTTTTTAAATCTTCTATTTCTTTCCAAATTGGTTTAGAAAATTTCAAAATTGTAGATGAAATTTTAATGAGTTCTTTCATTAATGGATCTTTGTCTATCGTTTTTTTTTTCAATCCTTTTCTTATTAAATTATGATGAAACAAAATAGTATCCATTTTTTTTGATAAATTTTTTTCATTAGCCAAATCCATAACTCTAATTGCCCTTCTTCCAATTTTATCCTCATAGGCCGGACCTATTCCTCTTTTCGTAGTACCTATCTTATCTGTATCTTTTAAATCTTCTCTTATTTCGTCTAACTCTATATGAAATGGCAAAATTAACGTAGCATTGTCAGCTATAAATAAGTTGTCAACATTAATTTTTATTCCTAATTTTTCCATTTGCTTAATTTCATCAAGCAAAGCCCACGGATCTATAACTACACCATTACCTATAATCGAGACTTTATTTTTTCTTACTATGCCTGATGGTAATAGTTTTAATTTATAAGTAACATTATCAACTACCAAAGTGTGGCCAGCATTATGACCACCCTGAAATCTAACAATCACATCGGCTTTTTCTGAAAGCCAATCGACAATTTTACCTTTGCCCTCGTCTCCCCATTGAACACCTATAACAGCTACATTAGACATTGTTATTTTTTAAGTTAAATGAAACTAAATGATTCAGTGGTCCAAAACCTTTTCCATAACCTGGTGCAGAAGCGATTGCTTTATCTACATATCTCAGAGAAATTTCACATGATCTGAATATACTTTTTTTTTGAGATAAACATGTGGCAATAGCAGAAGACAAAGTACAACCTGTTCCATGTATGTTTTTTGTATTAATTTTTTTTTTTTTAAAAATTTTTATGTTTTTTTTTGTAGCTAGAATGTCAAAAATCATTTTACTTTTACTGTGACCACCTTTTAGTAGCACATTTTTTGATCCCATGTTGAGAATTTTTTTTGCAGCTTTAATCATATCTTCTTTACTTGAAATTGAATATCCGGTTAATACTTCTGCTTCCGGAATGTTGGGTGTAACTAAAGTACATAAAGGAAGAAGTAATTTTTTTAAATGTTTAATTGAACTTTTACTTATTAATTTCGCCCCACCCTTAGCAATCATTACTGGATCAAGAACAATATTTTTTAAATTATATTTTTTTAAAATTTTATAAACACTTTTTATTATGTTTGCATTATGCAACATACCTATTTTTACAGCATGGGCACCAATATCATCCAATATCATTATTATTTGTTTTTGAACAATTTTTGTAGGAATTGAGATAATTTTTTTTACACCTTTGGTATTTTGCGCTGTTACTGCAGTTACTGTGGTCGTCGCATAACTGCCAAGCGCAGTTACAGTTTTAATGTCTGCTTGTATACCCGCTCCCCCCGAAGAGTCAGAGCCAGCAATTATCAATACTTTTGACTTAAGATTCACTATTTTATTGAGCGCTTAATTATTTTTATACATTTTAAAATTAAATTATTATCATATGACTCACCCATAATTCTTATCTTTGGTTCCGTACCCGATTCTCTTATTAATAATCTTCCATGCCCATCCATCAATTTTTTTGCTTTTTTAATTGCTTTTTTACATTTGGGTTTATTGATTATATTTTTATCTTTTACCATTACATTCTCTAATATTTGTGGCAAGGGTCGAAAAACATTAAGTAATTGACTAGCTTTTTTTCTTTTTCTTAACGAAAACAGAACCTCTAATGCAACCATCAAACCATCTCCTGTTGTTGCAAATTTTCCTAGAATTATATGACCAGATTGTTCGCCGCCCAAATTAAAATTTGATTTTTTCATTTTTTCTTTTACATGCCTGTCTCCTACTTTAGATCTAAAAAACCTAATCTTTTCTTTTCTCAAAAAATTTTCTAATCCATAGTTAGACATCAAAGTTCCAATTACACCACCTTTTAATATTTTTTTTAATTTCCATCTACGAGCTAACATCGCAATAATTTGATCACCGTTTATAACTTTGCCGTTTTCATCACACATAATAATTCTGTCTGCGTCACCATCGAATGAAATGCCAACGTCAGCTTTATATTTTCTTACAGCTAACTGAATTTTAGATGGACAGGTAGATCCACATTTATCGTTAATATTAAAACCATTGGGTTTTACCCCAATTGACACAACTTTTGCTCCAAGATTATTAAGTAATTTAGGAGCGGCTTTATATCCTGCCCCATTAGCACAATCTAAAACTATTTTAGTTCCCTTTAAGCTAAAATTATTTGGAAAATTTTTTTTTAATATTTCAATATACCTATCATTGGCATCTTCAAGTCTCTTAACTCTACCTAATAATTTAGGATTTGTAAGTTGTTTTGTATTTTTCGCATCTATGAGTTTTTCGATTTTATTTTCTATTTGATCTGATAATTTCATACCGTCTGGCCCAAATAATTTAAGACCATTATCGTAATAAGGATTGTGAGATGCGGTAATCATAATACCCATATTTGCTTTCATTGATCTTGTTAACATTGCAAGTCCGTTGGTTGGTAAAGGTCCCAGTGTAAAAACATGCATTCCACCTGAAACTAAGCCCGATACCAAAGCTGGCTCTAAAGTATATCCAGATAATCTTGTATCTTTAGCTATTATAGCAATTTGTTTGGTTTTTTTTTGGTTTTTAAAATAGGTAGCTGATGCTAAACCGAACTTAAAGAATTTTTCTCCAGTAATATTACCTTGGTTGATGGTACCTCTAATACCATCTGTTCCAAAATATTTGTTGCTCATAAATTAATTGGTATTTATTATTTTATTAAAAACTAATATTCCTTGATTAATTTCTTTAACATTATGAATTCTGAATATATGAACTCCTTGAGAAAGTCCATGCAACACTGATGCTAATGTACCTCCAGTTCGATCGGGAGTATCAAATTTTGTTACAATATGTTCTATAAATTTTTTTCTGGAAGTTCCTATCAAAATTGGACATCCTAGACTATGAAAAATTGAGATTTTAGACATTAATCTTAAATTATGATCTAAATTTTTTCCAAATCCGATTCCTGGGTCTAGGATAATAAACTCCTTTTTAAATTTTTTTTTTAAACAAAAATTAATTTTTTCCTCAAAAAAATCAAAAATATCCAACAAAACATCCTCATAAATTGGATTGTTTTGCATTGTTTCTGGAGTTCCCTGCATATGATGCAAAATAAAAGGGAGATTTTTCGAATTAATAAGCTCAAAAGATTTATTGTCAAAATTCAAACCTGATACATCGTTAACAATATCAATTCCATTTTGCATGCCTTTGTTCATAACATAAGATTTTCTTGTATCTAAAGATAAAAGTATTTTTGGAAAGTATTTTTTTAATTTTATTATAGTGCTTTTTATTCTCTTCCATTCTTCTTTTTCATTAACAGTTGTCGAGCCTGGTCTGGTTGATTCTCCGCCGATATCTATAATTGTTGCCCCGCTATCAATCATTAATTTGGCCTGTTCATATGCTTTAGTTTCTTCAAAAAATAATCCACCATCGGAAAAACTATCGGGTGTTATATTGAGCACACCTATTATTTGAGGTATATCAAATTTCAATCCCAATATACTTTTTCTTTCCAAAGTTATATTCTTTATATCTTTTTCTATTTCAAATAATATTTCCTTATCCAAATTATTAATTTCTGTAATTGAGCAAAATTTGCTTTCAACAATTTTATTTTGTTTTCTTTGAAAAATCTCTATTTGATCAAAAGCTATATTCTGTCTAGAATTTAAAGGTAAAGCTTTATCATTTAAAATTAAATCTCTTGCTATTTTCCCATAGTAAAAATTACACGCCCTTGTGTAATATTTTCTCATCTATGGACGTTTAATGTGCGGGCTTAGGTTTTAAACCTAGTGAACCTAGTGCGGAAGTTTTATCTTGTTCGTCTTTTTTTGGATCTTCTTTTCGTTCTGGAAATTTATTTTTTAAAATTAAATCCACAATTTCATCACCAGTTAAAGTCTCATGCAATATTAAAGCTTTAGCCAATTTATGTAGATCATTAATTTTTTCTGTTAATATTTTTTTTGCTCTTTTGTACCCTATGTCCACTATTTTTTTAATTTCTGAATCAACTTTTTTTGCAGTTTCTTCGGACATTTGTTGATGCCTTGTTATAGATCTTCCAAGAAAAACCTCATCTTCATTTTCTCCATATGTTAATGGACCAAGTTCGTTGCTCATTCCAAATCTAGTCACCATATCTTTTGCTAGTTTGGTAGCCATTCGGATGTCTGAAGAAGCGCCAGAAGTAACTTTTTCGTGACCAAAAATTAATTCCTCTGCAATTCGTCCTCCCATTGCTTTCGATATATTTGCTTCTAAATATTCCCTTGAATGAGAATATTTATCTCTTTCTGGCAAAGTCCAGACAACACCCAAGGCACTTCCCCTAGGTATGATCGTTGCCTTGTGTATAGGATCTGATGCTTTTTCGTTTAAAGCGACAATGGCATGCCCACTTTCATGATAGGCCGTTAATTTTTTATCGTCTTCAGTCATAACCATTGACTTTCTCTCAGCACCCATCATTACTTTATCTTTAGCATCCTCAAATTCCTGCATTGTAACAATTCTTTTATTTTTTCTTGCAGCTAATAATGCAGACTCATTTACTAAATTGGCCAAATCCGCTCCTGAAAATCCCGGTGTTCCTTTGGCTATTGTTTTTAGTTTTACGTTAGGTCCTATTGAAATTTTTTTAGCATGTATTTTTAGAATTTTTTCTCTTCCAACTATATCGGGCAATGGAACAACTACTTGTCTGTCAAATCTACCTGGTCTTAGTAGCGCAGGATCTAATACATCAGGCCTATTGGTTGCTGCAACTATAACTACACCCTCGTTTGTTTCAAAACCATCCATTTCTACCAATATCTGATTAAGAGTTTGTTCTCTTTCGTCATTTCCTCCACCTAGTCCTGCACCTCTGCTTCTTCCTACTGCATCTAATTCATCAACAAAAATTATGCATGGAGCATTTTTTTTTCCTTGTTCAAACATATCTCTTACTCTTGAGGCGCCAACGCCAACAAACATTTCAACAAAATCTGATCCAGATATTGTAAAAAATGGGACGTCTGCTTCACCTGCAATTGCTTTGGCTAACAAAGTTTTTCCCGTACCTGGAGGTCCTACAAGCAATACACCTTTAGGTATTTTTCCACCAAGTCTCATAAATTTTTTAGGATCTCGTAAAAATTCTACAACTTCCTGCACTTCCTCTTTTGCTTCCTCAACTCCTGCAACATCAGGAAAAGTTACTTTTTTTTTCGAATCACTCATCAGTTTAGCTTTGGATCTTCCAAAGCCCATTGCTCCACCTCTACCTCCTTGCATTTGGCGCATGAAAAATATCCAAACACCAATTAAAAGCAACATAGGAAACCAAGACAATAGCACCCCAAGTAATGATGGCATTTTATCTTCTGTTGGAGCGGCAGTTATACCAACTCCCTTGTCAGTTAATTTTTCTACTAAATTGGGATCGTTTGGTGCATAAGTATTAAAATTTTTTCCATTTGCAAGTTTCCCGCTGATATTATTTCCTTTAATATCAACCTGTACCACCCTGCCGTTATCAACTTCGTTTAAAAATTCTGAAAAAGATATATTATTACTTTGTTGAATGTTCTGTGGTTGTTTGAACATATTATATAAGCCTATGGTTAGGAAAACTATAATTGCCCACATAACCAAATTTTTAAAATTCATAGTCGGTATCTATATGTTGATATTATACTATTAAAATAAGATTTATTCTAAACTAAACAAGGGGCAAATTAACATAATAATATTCAAAATAAGCACATAATTTAAAACTAGGCCCCAAATTCTTTTCTAAATATTAGGATATTATGAGTTTTCTCAACTATGCATCCACCAAGCGTCGCTTTATTAAATTTTTTTGATTGGATTCCAGTAATCAAATTTTTAACATTTTTTCCTCTTGGTGAATAATATTTTCCAGAGACTTTGGAAATAATATCGCTAATAGCCCTAAAAATAACCTCTTCAGATTCATAGTTAAATAAATCATAGCTAACAAAACATTCATTACTTTGTAAATATCTTGCGTAATTTTTAATAGATTTTTCTTTATAAAAATTTATGGATTCATTTGCTGACTGCAAGTTACTTAATGTTAATTTTACCTTGTTAATATCTAGTCCATCCAATTTAAATTTATCCAAATAATTTCTAATTCTTGTGCGTAAAAATTTTTCTTTGAAATTTGACGGATCGGTTAAATAAAATTTAAAGACCTTTTTTGAAATATAAATTAATTCATTTTTCTTAGTATTGATCAAAGGTCTAATTAAATTTAAAACATTATCCTCTGGATATCTTTTTATATTTAGAGAAGATAAGCCTTTTAAACCACTGCCTCTAAACAGCCTTATAAAGAAATTTTCAATTAAATCACTTTCGTGATGAGCCAAAACTAAGTTTTTAACATTCAATTTGTTACATTCCTTTTTCAGCAAGAAATATCGAATATTACGTGCATTAAATTGAATATTTGATTTTGGAATTTTGCCTTTCCAAGTTAATATTTTGGTTCTAATTTTGTGCTTTGTTAAAATTTTTTTAACTTTTCGTGCTTCTATTGCAGATTGTTTTCTCAAATTATGATCAATTATTAAAGCTATAAATTTACTATTAAATTCTTTTGAAAAAATTTTACCTAAGAATGCTAGAGCTAAGCTATCTGGTCCTCCAGATACTCCTATACAAAATTTTTGATTTTTAATTTGGGAATATAATTGTTTTTTAAAAGTTAAATATATCCTCTTAATTTTTGGATCCCCAAGATATTTGTTATCGAATTTAACTTTTTTTCGTTGGGCAGTCGAATTTTTTTTCTTCATATTTTGCTTTTTGAAGAACAGATTGACTTGCTTTTGGATATTGCTTACTTACTCCGGTAATCATTGAGCAACCCTGATCTTTTTCTCCAATTTGAACTAGAGATACCCCAAGCTTTAATAAATTAACAGGAGCTTTGCCACTATTAGGATATTTTTGATAACCATCCAAATATGCTGTTGCCGCATCTTGATAAAGCTGTCTAATTCTAAATGTCTCTGCATACCAATATTGTGCATTACCAGCAAGTTTGTCTTTGGCATTTGTATCAACAAATTCTCTTAGCGCAATTTCCGCAGTTTCATAATCACCAACTTTTACAAAGCTAAGTGCAAAATCATATTGTTCTTTTGGTGTTCCTTCGGGTAAAAGTTTTTCCTCGCTAATATATTTTTCAGCTACAATAGCACTAGTAGATTCTATAGATTGAGTGCTTTGTACTATTTGAGTATTTTTTAAATCTTCATCACTAATTCTGCCAAGAATTTGGGCTTCAGAAGAACCGGGTAGTTGCTTTTCTGATTGATTACTTGCAATATCAGTGGATTGTAACTGACCTGATAACTTAGCTTTTTCTAAATCTTGAAATCGTAATTGACTATCAGCCTGATTTTTTGAAATTCTACTTGAAAGTTTGTCAATTTTATAATTTATTTCCTCAAATTTATTTGTAAGTTCCTGAAACTGTTGTTCGATATCTGAAAGTTTTAACAAATGTCTTGTGAGTGTATCTTGAGATAAATTTGAATCATCTGACTGTGCCATGGAAGAAGAATTTCCTGAATAAACTGCTTTTTCTAAAGTTTTCAAATCTTTCTGTATGATATTCAATATATCGTAGATTTCACTTTCCTCACCAAGAGACTTATTTTGAACATTTAAAATAATAATAATTACAAATAGGCCTATTGTGTATTTCAGCAATCTATACATTAATTAAATTACTAATTAAAATAATGGCAAAAAAAAGACCCCAGGATGGTATATCCGGGGTCTTTATATTTATTTCACAAAAAAAATTTAGTTAGCCTTGACCGTCACAGACCTTCTATTTTGTGACCAAGCCAAAGGACCAGAGCCAGCATTTACTGGTCTTTCCTTTCCGTAACTTATTACAGAAATTCTATTACCAGATATTCCATAAGTCATAAGATAATCTTTTGCAGCATTTGCTCTTCTTTCGCCCAAAGCTAGGTTGTATTCTCTTGTACCTCTTTCATCACAATGACCTTCGACTGTCACGTTGATACTTTTGTTTTCCCTTAACCAAGCCGCTTGTTTTCTCAATGTATCTCTTGATGCTGTTGTTAAAACCGATTTATTAGTTGCAAAGAACACTCTATCCGGAACACCTGTTGCTAAATATTTAACAGTTTCTTCACCAGTATAAGTATCTCCCGAAATTTGCGATAATTTATAATCACCAACTTTTTTTGTTGTTTTTGTAGCACAAGCGGACAATATGATCGCCGCTACTATCACCAACAATATACTTCTAATTGAATTCCCTAAAGCCATATTTGAACTCCCATAATTTTTTTTAACATTAATATTTCTAGATACATGATGCAAGTCAAATTTCAACCAAATAATAACTACTTTGACAATAAAGATGACCAAGATGGGTCTGATGCGTCTGTTAGAGTTTCAATCAATCTTTCATTGTAGCCCGTTAGGTCAATTGACCATAATGTAGCTGAAAATCCTTCTCCCTGACTTCCCGACTTCGTTTCTCTATAAAAAATTAAAACTCTCCCATTTGGTGACCAAGATGGAGCTTCCTGATAGTAATTTTCGGTTAGTAATCTTTCTCCCGATCCATCTGTCCTCATAACTCCAATATAAAACCTGCCTTTGTACATTTTTGTAAATGCTATTAAATCTCCCCTTGGAGACCAAACCGGTGTACCGTATATTCCTTGCCCGAATGTAATTCTTTTAACATCAGAACCATCGCTTCTCATTTTATAAATTTGCTGAAAACCACTTCTATCAGAGTTGAAACAAATATATTTTCCATCTGGAGAATAAGAAGGAGAAGTATCTATTGCGGGATGTTCGGTAATTTTTTCAACCACTCTTGTTTCTAAGTTCATAGTGAATATGTCAGAATTACCATCTTTTGCAAAACTCATAATTATTTTTTTTCCATCTGGAGAAAATCTTGGCGCAAACGTCATGCCAGGAAATTCACCAACCACTTCTTGAACACCTGTCTCAATATCTAGCAAATAAACCCTTGGTAAATTTCTAAAATAAGACATATAGGTCACCATTTGATTTGTTGGATTAAATCTTGGGGTTAAAACAAGCTCGTTTCCCAAAGTTAAATATTTAGTATTGGCTCCATCTTGATCCATGATTGCTAATTTTTTTATTCTTTGATTTTTTGGACCTTTTTCAGATACATAAATTATCCTTGTGTCAAAATATCCTTCTTCCCCAGTAAGTCTTTGATAAACTTTGTCCGTAATTATATGGGCTATTCTTCTCCAATTATTTGGCACCGTGGTAAACGCTAATGCCATCATCTCTTTGGCTGCCAATACATCCCATAATCTAAATTCAACTCTTAATTTATCATCATCAATATTGATCTTTCCTGTGATTAAAGCTTGAGCTTTAATTAATTTCCAATCTTCAAAACGTGGTTTAAGATGAGCTATATCTGGCTTTTGAACAAAAGAATCTTCTTCCAATGGGTTAAATAAGCCTGATCTTAAAAGATTGGTTTCAATTATTTTTGATATTTCTGAACCCACTTTTAATTCTTTTAGTGCTTCAGATGACTTAGATTCAACATAAAGGGGCGAAACTGCAACCGGAAGTGGGTTTAAATTTCCTCTAGTTATATCAATTTCAATTAATGCAAAAGAACTTTTTGTAAAAAAAACAACAAGTAAAAAAATTAATAATAATATGTTTTTCATCCCTTTAGCATTTCATTGGCATCAAAATTAAGCTGTAAATCCTTCCATCTATCATAACCTGTTGTTGGAACTCTTAATGGTTGACATAACCTAATTGCCCTTAAGGCACTTTCGGCTAGTACTTTGTAAAAACCTTGCCCAGGTGTATTCATTCTTACATGATCTAAAATTTCTGATTTAATTACTGTACCATCTGTTTTTAATTTTAATTTAATTCTTACTAATAAATTTTCATTATACGGTAAACCCAAAGGAATGCTCCAGCAACCAAATATTTGGGCCTTTAATGCATCTTCTTCACTTAGCGTTAAACCAAGTGTTACAAAATTTTTGTCCTGACTTTGGGTGAGTTTATCACTTTTGCGCATAGTTTCGGCTGTTTCGACCTTAGATTTATCAATTAATGCTGCAATTTGATCAGGATCAAAAAGTTCTTTTTTTTCAAATTCTGATACTTGCTTTATTTCAGATTCGATTTTTTTGGGGTTTTGTTTTTTAGTTTTTATTTTTTTCTTTTTTTTTGCATCTTTTGGAAGAGGAATTGCATCGGGTTTTTCTTTTTTGACTATCTTTGGAGGAGCCTGTTCTGAAACTACCCTTTCCTTTTCTTTCTTAATTTTCTCCAAAATTTTTTTTGCTTTGGGGGCGTAGGGAATATTGGTGATATCAGAAATTTGTATTAATTCTATTGATATAATTGGAGGTAAATCAATTGGTTTTTTTATCATATAAGGAAAACTTATGGCCGTTAAGCTAATAACTATAATGTGAAAAATGACTGATAAAAAAATACTTCTGTTCATTCATTAAAATAAATAAATTACCGTTGCTTATAAGGCTCGGATATTAAAGCTACCTTAGTAAAACCTGAGCCAGATAGCATACCCATAATCTCTAAAACTCTTCCATAATTTATTGTTTTGTCCCCCCTGACATAAATTCTCGTATCGGTTCTATTTTTTGCAATAGCCAAAATTTTAGCTATTACTTTGTCGTATTCAACTTGATGTTCTTGAATAAAAATTTCACCCTTTGAGTTAATTGACAAAGTTAAAGGTTCCTGATCTTCGGGCAGGGAATCTGCGGAACTTTCTGGTAAATCTACAGGGACTCCGACAGTTAATAATGGTGCGGTCACCATAAATATAATTAACAAAACCAACATCACATCAACAAAGGGTGTAACATTGATTTCGCTCATTGGTTCCGACTGTGAGCGATTATATTTGAATACCATATTTTAAATTAGATGATTGATAAAAATTTTTTTGTAAAATTTTCTATTCTTCTTCCGTATATTCTAGACTCATTATTAAATTTATTGTACGCCACAACAGCAGGTACTGCCGCAAGCAAACCCAATGCCGTTGCGAACAGTGCTTCTGCAATTCCCGGCGCGACTATAGCTAAACTTGTGTTTCTAGATATTGCTATTGATTGAAAAGAGTTCATGATACCCCAAACTGTTCCGAATAATCCAATAAATGGCGCTGTAGATCCTACCGTTGCTAAAAAAGAAAAGTTTTTTTCAATAGATTGAATTTCTTTATCTGCCGAAATTTCTAAAACTCTAGTAACCCTTGCAGTCTGGATGGTGCTATTTTTAGATTTTGATCTGATTAATTCATCCATGGCAGACCGAAATATGTTTGCTATAGGATCCTTGGTTTTGTCTGGAAGACTATTATAAAAACTTTCTGCAGATTTTGAGCTCCAAAATTTATCTTCAAAAATTGAAGAGCTTTTATGAATTCTTTTAAAAAGTTTATATTTATCAAATATCAACGCCCAAGAATAAATTGAGGCTAAAATTAAAATAATAATTACACTTTTTACGACAATATCTGCTCTTAAAAAAAGATTTATTAATGAAAAATCTGTAGAGCTTGCTAGTCCAACTGCTTGTGTTGCTATTTCTGCTTCCATTGAAATTAAATTGCACTAAAATGTGTCATGAATTTGTCAATGTTTTTCTAATTGAATTCATGTATTCTGGGTTTCTTCAAAATATTTAGCAATTAGTATTGAATCTGCTTTATTTGAGTCTTTTTTTCTTGATATTTTTGAGGAAATATATGGATAAATTTCAATAACTTTGGTGCGGCTAGCATCTTTATTTGTTTTGATTAAGTTAAAATGTTTTTTCCATTTTACAGGTCTCACAAAATAAATTGGTAGTTTTAATGCTGCACATATTCCTTTCAATACGCCAAACGATTGGCCAAAATTGAACATGCTTGTTACTCCCTGTCCTGGCATTGCTGTTACGTGTTCAACAACAACTTTTGCTTTATATTCGTTATTTAAATTTTTTAGAAAAATATTAGTTACTTCTGCACCATTGACTTGTCTCTTATTTTTTTTTCCATCTATCATTGTTGGCATTTCGTAAACTTCCAAAATCTTTCCTTCTTTTAGAACACAAATCGCCCCGCTTACACCAGGATCTATTCCAAAAATTATCATTTGTTAATTTAATTTTTTCTCTTTTAAATTTGTATAAACGTTCTGTACATCTTCGTCTTCTTCTAGGGATTCTAATAAATTAACAGCAGATTTATATTGATTTTCCTTTAAATTCAAATGGTTCAAAGGATACCATTCAATTCCTGAATGGATAAAAATATCAACCTTTTTTTCAATTGCCGTTTTAACTTTATAAAATTGTTCTTTAGCACAAAATATTTTATGAAAGTTTTCATCAGAAATACATTCTTCTGCCCCTGCTTCAGCCGCCAATTCTAATATTGTTTCATCCGAAATAGTTTTTTTTTCAATTCTAATAATTCCCAATTGCTTAAAATTGTGCGAAGCTACCCCCATAGTGCCAAGTCTTCCTCCATACTTTTGAAAAATTGTTCTAATATTGGAAGCTGTCCTATTTTTATTATCAGTTAAAGTTTCAACTATAATATATATATTTCCCGGTCCCATGCCCTCGTATCTTATACTGTCATAGTTGATATTTCGGCTGGCCTCCGACTTAGTAATGGCTCTCTCAACATTTTCTTTGGGCATGTTAGCCGATCTAGCTAATTGGATCGCAGATCTTAATCTAAAATTCATATTTGGATCTTTGTCTCCTAACTTAGCTGCTACCGTAATTTCTTTTGAAATCTTAGAAAAAATTTTTGATTTTCGTTTATCTGCTCTTCCTTTTTTATGCTTGATACCAGCCCAATGTGAATGCCCGGCCATATTAATTAACTTCCTTTAATACGCCACCAAAAAGGAACTGTTTTGCTGACTTTGCTAAACCAGTATTTAAATCTCCATCGACTATTATCCCAGACAATGTTGCCTCACCTAGTGAAGGAAAATGTTTTTTGGCTTCTTTATTGTTGAAAAATTTTTTAAGGGAATTTTCCTTATTCATTCCAATTACTGAATTATAATCTCCGCACATTCCGGCATCACTTTGATAAGCAGTACCATTTTCTAAAACTCTAGAATCAGACGTCGGTACGTGTGTGTGGGTACCAATAACTAGCGTTGCTTTACCATCTAGATAGTGTCCCATTGCCATTTTTTCACTTGTAATTTCTCCGTGAAAATCTACGACGATAAAATCTGCATCTCTTTTAAGTCTAAATTTGTTAAATATTTTTTCTGCTGTCCTAAAAACATCTTCACATTTTTTCATAAAAATATTTCCCATCAAATTCAATACTGCTATTTTTTCTCCCGAAGGAGCATTATAAATTTCAAAGCCCCTTCCAGGTGTACCTTCGATTAAATTTTCAGGCCTTAGAAGTCTTTTTTCTTTTGTTATATGTTCTATTGTTTCTTTTTGATCCCAAATGTGGTTACCGCTTGTAATTACATTAACTCCAGCATTAAACATATCTTCTGCATTTTTTTCAGTAATTCCAACGCCTGCTTCTGATGCATTTTCTCCATTTGCTATTATAAAATCTATTTTATTTTTTTTTTTAATTTGAGGTAAATAACCTTGTACTGCCTTGCATCCTGAGGGGCCAGCTACATCACCCAAAAATAAAATTTTCATTAGTCTTCTTATAAATTAAATTTCTATCAGTTAAAATACAGTCTAAATTATAATCATATTGATATGTAGGAATAATAGAAACTTCCTGAAAAGAAAAAGCCATTCCAATAGTTAGTATCTTTTTATTGGATGCCAATTGCTTTAAAGCTCTATCATAATAACCTTTTCCATATCCTATGCGGTTCAAGTTCCTATCAAAAGCAACCAGGGGTACTAAAATTATATCAGGCTTGAATGTTATATTTTGTTTTTGAGGTTCTAATATTCCATATTTATTTACATACAAAGGTTCGCTTGGAATCCAATGCTTAAAATCTATTTTATAACCTTTTTTAATTACTGGAAGACCAACTTTAAAATTTTTTTTACTAACCTGAGATAATAAATCTAAAATATTAACTTCAAAATTAGATGGATAATAACCAGCAATTGAAGGCTTTTTCTTTGAAAAATTTTTTTTTATTAAAAAAAAAATTTTGTCAAATGAAAAAAAAATTTTTGTTGAGTATAATTTTTTTCTTTTTTCAATAAACTTTAATCTTAAAAATGATTTATCAACCCGCATCTATTGCAGTCTTTTATCCTTTGAAGAACTTTGAATAAATTTTTCGATAGATTCTGTAGCCATATCAAGCATCTTTTCATAACCATCTTTGTTTTCATCGACCATTAATTTAAATTTATTTAAATCCTCTTTTAGTTTGTCTATTTCATTATCTTTGTTCTCTTTATAGTTTATTACCAATGATTTTAGTTCTTTAAATTTTTCTGACAAATTATTGAATTTCTCTTTTTTAGAATCAATTTTTTTTACTAGATCGTAATATTCGTCAATAAGTTTAATTGAAGATATTAATAAAAGTTTATTTTCTCCTATGTTTCCTAAATTTGATTTTAATTCATCAAATTTTTTATTTAAATGGCTGGCTAATTTTTTCAAATTTTCTTCCTGACCATTATCACATGATAGAAGGTAGTCTTTTCCGTTAAATTTAATAGTTACGTTTCCCATTTATCTATTTCTTCTATCAAACTATCTGTTTCTTGATTTAACTCATCAACCTTTTGGGTAAATTTGTTTTGATTTTCAAATTTTTTCATGATTTCTAAATCAACTTTTTCTAATTTAAGTTTTAAATTTTGATGTTCATTGGTTAAATTTATATATTTTTGTTGTAATTCTTCTTTTTCAATCTTTAATTGATTTTTTTGATTCTCTATATTTAAAACATTTGCACTTAAGTCATCAAAATTTAATTTTAAAGTCTTGAGTTTTGATAGTGCAGATTGCAATTTTTTTTCTTTTTCTTCCAAATTTTTCATTTATAAGTTTCATCATATTATTGATTTGAATTAATCAAGTCTATATAGGTTTTAAGGTGAACAATCTCTTAAAAGAATTATCCAACACAATAAGATTTATATCTATAGATGCGATAGAAAAGGCTAATTCCGGGCACCCAGGTATGCCCATGGGAATGGCTGATGTTGCAACGGTATTATTCAAATACTACTTAAGGTTTAATCCAAAGAATCCCAGTTGGATTAACAGAGATCGTTTTGTTCTGTCAGCCGGACATGGATCAATGCTTTTATATTCTTTGCTTTATTTAACCGGATATAAAAGTATTTCATTAAAGGACATCCAAAATTTTAGACAATTAAATTCTATTTGTGCTGGCCACCCTGAATATAAAAAAAATTCTGGAATAGAAACTACAACAGGTCCTTTGGGACAAGGTCTGTCTAATGCAGTTGGTATGGCCATTGCAGAAGAAATATTGAAAAAAAAATTTGGTTCAAATTTAATTAATCACAAAACCTACGTGGTGGCTAGTGATGGAGATCTAATGGAGGGAATAAGCCACGAAGCTATGAGTTTAGCTGGACATCTAAAACTAAAAAATCTTGTTGTTTTTTTTGATAATAACAAAATATCTATAGATGGTTCAACAAAAT
>Ga0208409_1000442_pt1 | contig 18312 bp, 10 predicted proteins | sample ETNtaG_29_FD_185784 | JGI IMG/M metagenome (GOLD analysis project Ga0208409, IMG submission 185784) | Marine microbial and viral communities from oxygen minimum zone, Eastern Pacific Ocean - ETNP201406SV201 (SPAdes) (version 2) | ecosystem: Environmental > Aquatic > Marine > Oceanic ...
TTCGGAGATCGACCGGTGGGGCGACCAGGTGGTCAGCGCCATGGTTCCCGAGGCCGAGATGGTGCGCTACGCCATCGACCTGCGGTCCCTGACCGGTGGCCGGGGTAGGTTCACGGCCGTTCACGACCACTACGCACGTGTTCCCCCCGGGACCAGTGTCCCAGAGCCCCCCGGGCGTTAGAAGGGCGGGCGTCGGCCCGGGGTCAGGGGGCGACGATCAGGCATCGGCGGGGATGGGCACCGTGTCGGTGTGGGTGCCCGAGCGCAGCACGGTGCCGGCGAGTGCCTCGGTGTGGGCACCGTCAACGACGGCCAGCGTGCCGTTTACGTAGACCCGTTCGATGCCGACGGGTGCCGCCATGAGCCGCGGGCTGTCGCCGGGAAGGTCGAACTCGAGGTGGAGTTCGCCGGCGCCAATGACCTCAGGATCGAACACGACGAGGTCGGCGTGCCAGCCCTCTGCCACCCTGCCGCGCTCGCGAAGGCCGAAGAAGCGGGCAGGTACGTCGGTCATGTGGGCAATGGCCGACTCGACGCTGGCCAGTTGCCGACCCCGGATACAGTCGGCCAGCCACTCTGTGGTGTAGGAGGCGCCGGCCATGCGGTCGAGGTGGGCGCCGGCGTCCGAGCCGCCGATCATCACGTGGTCGTGGTCCCAGACTGCCTGGCGCATCAGCCAGCTGGCCGGGTCGTCGTCGGTGGGGCCGGGCCACAGCACGGTGCGCAGGTCGTCGGCGAGAACGATGTCGAGCAGGGCGTAGAAGTCGCGGACGCCGCGTTCGCGGGCGATGTCGCCGATCAGGCGACCCTTGAGGCCCTCGTTCTCGGGCGAGTAGGTGTCGCCGATGCGATAGAGGCCCCATCCGGTGAGTCGTGAGAAGACGCCGGCGTCGGGAGAGGCGGCCCGTGTCTCGAGGTGGCGACGGGTGTCGGGGTCGGTCAGGGCCGCCACCTTCTCATCGTGGGGGAGGTCCATGACCTCGCCCCAGTCGGGGAGCAGGTTGAGGGCGCAGAAGGTGTGGAAGTGCATGTTCATGCCGACGAGGATCGGCATGGTCAGGGCCATTGCCCTGCCGCCCCGCTCGGCAACCTGTTCGCAGGCTGCAACTTGGTTGCGGTAGTCATCGGGTCGTGCGGAGTCGACGGTGAGGACGTTCCAGTTGAGGGGTCGGCGGCCGGCGAGCGACATGCGGGCCATCAGGTCGACCTCGTCGTCGCGGAAGCCGTCCATGCATCCGTCGGCGACCCATTCGAGCGAGGTGCCTGGATGGTCGGCGACGACCGACGACAGTGCGACGACCTCGTCGGCTGCGGCGACACGTGACGGTATGGGTGCGCCTTCACCGTCGCTGTGGGTGTAGGAGCGGCTGGTCGAGAAGCCCAGGGCGCCGGCCTCCAGTCCCTGGTGGAGGAGATGTTGCATCTCGGAGATCTCGGCGTCGGTGGCCTCGCGGCCGACGGCATCGTCCTTCATGACCGTGCGGCGCAGGGCGCAGTGGCCGACCATGGCGGCGATGTTGACCCCGATGTTCCTGTCGAGGCGGGCGAGGTAGTCGGCCATCGAACGCCAGTTCCAGTCGACGCCGATCGCCAGGGCGGCCGGTGACATGCCCTCGACCTTGACCATCATGGCGCCGATGTACGCGGCGTCCGAGTCGTCACCGATCGGGGCCAGCGAGAAGCCGCAGTTTCCCATGACCATGCTCGTGACGCCGTGCAGGCTCGACGGCGTGGCCCAGGGGTCCCAGAGGATCTGGGCGTCGTAGTGGGTGTGGGGATCGACGAAGCCGGGGCAGACGACCTTCCCGGTGGCGTCGAGGGTTTCGGTGGCCGGGGCGCCGGCGAGGTCGCCGATGGCGGCGATGCGCCCGCCGGTTACGCCCACGTCGGCACGCATGCCGGGTGTGCCCGTGCCGTCGATCATCGTGCCGCCGGTGATGAGCAGGTCGAACATGGCCGTGAGGGTACTCGTCGCACCCGGTTGACACCTGACGGGGTGTCAGGTTTCCCGGATGTCAGTTCCTGCCTGTCGATGCGGGAGTATCGGTGGATGGGAGAACCAGCGACCGACTGCATCGACGCCCTGCTGGCGGACCTGACCGTGGAGGAGAAGGCCGCCCTCATGACCGGCCGCGGCATCTGGGACGCCAACCCCGTCGAGCGCCTCGGCATCCCGGCCCTGCGGGTCACCGACGGCCCCAACGGCGCACGAGGCGCCGGTCTGGTCGGCACCGGCACGCCGGCGCTGTGCATCCCCTGCGGTTCGGCCCTCGGCGCCACCTGGGACCGGAACCTGGTCGAGGAACTCGGGGCAGCCCTGGCGGCCGAGACCCGTGCCCGTGCCTGCCACGTGCTGCTCGCCCCGACCGTGAACATCCACCGCACCCCCCTCGGTGGTCGCAACTTCGAGTGCTATTCGGAGGACCCGGTGCTCACGGGCAGGACCGCAGCGGCGTTCATCCGGGGCGTCCAGGGGGGCGGCGTCGGCACCACCATCAAGCACTTCGTCGCCAACGACTCGGAGTTCGAGCGCAACAGCATCGACTCGGTCGTTCCGGACCGGGCGCTACGTGAGGTCTACCTGCGGCCCTTCGAGATCGCCGTGTCCGAAGCCGAGCCGTGGGGACTCATGGGCTCCTACAACCGGGTGAACGGCACGTTCGCCTGTGAGAACCGGTGGTTGCTCACCGAGGTGCTGCGCGACGAATGGGGGTTCGACGGCATCGTCGTCACCGATTGGTTCGCCGCCAAGTCCACGGCCGCCATGGCCGGGTCCGGGCTGGACCTCGAGATGCCCGGCGCCGGCCGCTTCTACGGTCCGGCGCTGGTGGCGGCGGTCGAGGCCGGTGAGGTAGACGGGGCGCTGCTGGACGCCGCGGCCCGTCGACTGCTCACCCTGCTCGAACGGACCGGGGCCTTCGACGATCCGCTGGATCGGCCCGAGGTCGAACTCGACGAACCGGCGCACCGTGCGCTCGCCCGGCGGGCCTCGGCCGGATCGATGGTCCTCTACCGAAATGAGGGCGTGCTGCCGTTCGACGCGGAATCGATCGCAACGCTGGCGGTGATCGGACCCAACGCTGCCGACGCCATGCTCATGGGAGGCGGCTCGGCGGCGCTCGTGCCACAGCACGCCACTTCTCCGCTCGAGGCGATCACGGCCCGGCTCGGCGGGGACCGCCAGGTGCGCTACGAGCCGGGGGCATTCACCGAGCGCACCACCCGCCCGGTCCGGCTCCGGCAGTTGACGGGAGCGGACGGATCGCCGGGCTTCACGGTCGAGTACTTCGACGGCCCGGCCTGGGAGGGCGAGCCCCGACGGGTCGCCACCGGTCGCGATGGGCGCCTGTTCACGACCGATGGGGCACCGTTTTCGTTCCGGGCCGTCGCCCGACTGACACCGGAGGAGACCGGCGAGCACGCGCTCACGCTCGTGCAGGCCGGACGGGCCCGGGTCCTGGTCGACGGTGGGGTGCTGCTGGACGGGTTCACCGACCCGCCCCCGCTGGGTGAGGCGTTCTTCGGGATGGGGAGCGTCGAGGTCGAGGCTGGCATGACGCTGGTCGCCGGCGAGACGGTGGAGGTCGTGGTCGAGTACTCGAGCGACGACAGTGCCTTCCTCCACGGCGCCCAGGTCGGCTTGCGCCCACCGGTGGTAGACGACCTCATGGACCGTGCCGTGGAGGTGGCCGCCGAGGCCGATGCGGTGGTCCTCGTGGTCGGCACCAACGACGACTGGGAGACCGAGGGCCGTGACCGTGAGTCCATGGACCTGCCGGGCTCACAGCCCGAGCTGATCCGTAGGGTGTGCGCCGCCAACCCCCGCACTGTCGTGGTCGTGAACGCCGGCTCGGTCGTCACCATGGACTGGGCCGAAGAGGCGCCGGCCGTGCTGCAGTCCTGGTTCGGCGGCCAGGAGATGGGCGACGCCCTCGTCGACGTCCTGTTCGGCGACGCCGAGCCGGGGGGTCGCCTGCCGACGACCGTCCCGCACCGCCTGGAAGACACGCCGGCGTTCACCAGCTACCCGGGTGAGGCAGGTCTGGTTCACTACGCCGAGGGAGTCTTCGTCGGCTACCGCTGGTACGAGGCCCGCGACATCGAGGTGGCCTACCCGTTCGGCCACGGCCTCGGCTATACGACGTTTTCCTGGGGAGATGTCCGGCTGGGCGAGGTGCCGAGCGCTGCCGAGTTGGCCGACGGTGCGACCGTGACTGCCACCGTCGCCGTCGCCAACGTCGGCGACCGCCCCGGCAGCGAGGTCGTGCAGTGCTACGTGGCCCATCTGGATCCGGTGTTCGCCCGACCACCCCAGGAGCTCCGGGGCTTCGCCAAGGTGCACCTCGAACCCGGCGAGACCATCGATGTGTCGATTGAGCTGGACCACCGTGCCTTCGCCTACTGGGACCCGGCCGACCCCGGCTACACCGACCGCAACCATCGTGTCCCCGTGGCCGCCGGCGGTGGACACGTCGGGCACCGCGAGGAGGCGGGCTGGTATGCGGACCCGGGCGCCTATGAGGTCCGGCTGGGCACCTCGTCCGCCGACATCCGGGCGGTGCTGGAACTCACACTCGAGGGCTAGCCTCCGTATCGACAACCGACCGGGGAGCTCGGACCTGATGCCGGGCTGAGAGGGCAGCGACGGTCGCGTGTGCGACCGGGGTGCTGTCGACCCGAATCAACCTGAACCGGGTAATGCCGGCGGAGGGAGTTTCGATGCACCGGATCCTGGCCAGAGCCCTTTTCCTGGTCGCGGCTGCGTGCCTGCCTGTCGCCTGCGGCAGTGGTCCGGCGACTGCGCCCGACCCCGGACCCATCACGCTGGTCACTCACGACTCCTTCCGGGTCTCGCAGGGCATCCTCGAGGCCTTCACCGCCGAGACCGGCGTGACGGTCACGGTCGAGAACGCCGGCGACACCGGACAGATGGTCGCCACGTCGATCCTCACGTCGGACAACCCGATCGGCGACGTCATGTACGGCGTCGACAACACCTTTCTCCAGCGTGCGCTCGATGCTGAACTGTTCGAAGCCTATGAGTCGCCGGCGCTGGCGAACGTGCCGATGTCGCTCCAGTTGGACCCCGGGCACCGGGTCACGCCGATCGACTTCGGCGACGTGTGTGCCAACTACTGGATCGACCGGTTCGGCGACGACCTTCCGGTGCCCGTCACCCTCGCCGACCTGGTCGACCCGGTGTACAGGGGCCTGCTCGTCGTCGAGAACCCCGAGACCTCCTCACCGGGCCTCGCCTTCCTGCTCGCCACGATCGCCGAGTTCGGCGACGGTTGGGAGGAGTTCTGGAAGTCGCTGCGCATCAACGACGTGGTCGTCACCGCCAGTTGGGACGACGCCTACTACGGCGAGTTCGTGTCGGGTGGGGGCGACCGGCCGATCGTCATCTCGTATGCCTCGAGCCCGCCCGCCGAGGTCATCTATGCGGACCCGCCCGTCGACACGGCGCCCACTGGCGTCATGACCGACACCTGCTTCAGGCAGGTCGAGTTCGCCGGGATACTCGCCGGTACGACCCACCGCTCCGCCGCCGAGGCGCTTGTCGACTTCCTGCTCTCGGACACGTTCCAGGAGGACATCCCGCTGAACATGTTCGTGTTCCCTGCGTCGACGACCGCCGCTCTCCCCCGGGCGTTCGTCGACCACGTGGTGCTGCCGGAGGATCCGTACACGCTCCCACCGGCCGAGATCGGGGCGAACCGCAACGCATGGACCGAGCGGTGGACCCAGATAGTGCTGCGGTAGGGCACGTGTCCACACCATGACCGCCCGTCACCTTGGTCGGGTGGCTGCGGTCGCTCTGCCGGCCGTGTTCCTCGGTGTCTTCTTCCTGTACCCGGTGGCGGCCATCGTCGGCCGGGGGCTCACGGGGGAAGGCCTCGACCGTCTGACGGGGCTTCCCGGTTCGGCCTCATTCCGCAGCGTCGCCTGGTTCACCCTGTGGCAGGCGCTGGTGTCGACGGTGCTGACGGTTGTGGTCGCCCTGCCCGGTGCGCACCTGCTGGCCCGCCACCGGTTCCGGGGCCGGGCTGCCCTGCGGGCACTGACAACCGTCCCGTTCGTGCTGCCTACGGTCGTGGTCGGCAGCGCCTTTGTCGCGCTGTTCGACCGCTTCGGCCTCGATGACGGTGCCTTCCGGATGCGACACACTGTCTGGGCGATCCTGGCGTCCCACGTTTTCTTCAACGTGGCGGTGGTGCTTCGGACCGTCGGTGCGTTCTGGGAGGGCCTGGACCCTGCGGTCGAGGAACAGGCCCGGGTGCTCGGGGCGGGTCCCTGGCGGACCTTTCTGTCGGTGACACTGCCGAGGCTCTGGCCCGCTGTCGCAGCTGCGGCTTCGATCGTGTTCCTGTTCTGCACGACCTCGTTCGGTGTGATCCTGATCCTGGGCGGTCCTGCGAGGGCGACGCTCGAGACGGAGATCTGGCGCCACGCCGTTTGGCGCGGCGACCTGGCCTCGGCGACCGCACTCGCCGTGGTGCAGTTCGTGGCCGTCGTGGCGATGGTCGTGGTGGCCAACCGGCTCCAGCGGCGACGTTCCGTGGACGAGCGGTCAACTTTCCGTCTCCCGCCGCATCCGACGAGGCGGCTCCTCGGCGCCAACCTGGCACTGCTCGCCACGGTGCTCCTGCTCCCGGTGGCGGTGCTGGTGGAGCGGTCGCTCTCGGTCGGTGACGGTTACTCGCTGCGCCACTACGGCGCCCTTGCCAATCGGGTGAACCTGCTGCCGGTCTCGGCCCTGGTGGCCCTGCGCAACTCGTTGCTGTTCGCCCTGGTGGCGACGGCGCTCGCCCTGGTCGTCGGCGGGTTGGCCTCGTTGGTTGTCGTGCACGGCCGGGGTTGGGTGTCGCGGGTCCTCGACCTGGGGTTCATGCTGCCCCTGGGGGTGTCGGCGGTGACCCTCGGCTTCGGCATGCTGATCGCCCTCGACGATCCGCCGCTCGACCTGCGTTCCTCCCGCTGGCTGGTTCCGGTCGCCCATGCGCTGGTGGGGATTCCGTTTGTCATGCGCACGCTCGTGCCGACACTGCGCAGCATCGACGACCGCCTCCGCGAGGCGGCTGCAGTTCTGGGGGCCTCGCCCACACGGGTACTGCGCGAGATCGACCTGCCGATCGCCGGTCGGGCCGTTGCGGTCGGTGCCGCCTTCGCCTTCGCCATCTCCCTGGGGGAGTTCGGTGCCACCTCGTTCCTGCCCCGCCAACCGGACCGGCTGACCGCCCCTCTGGCTCTGTTTCGCCTGCTGGGCACGCCTGGCGAGCTCCTGCGGGGCCAGGCCATGGCGCTGGCCGTGGTGCTCATGGTGCTGACGGCGGCGTGCGTGCTGGTGATCGAGTCCCGCGGCCGGTTCGGATCGGGCGTGGTCCGGGGGGACCTGTGAACGGCCTGACCGTCGTCGCCGTGTCGGTCGGCTTCGGTGGGGCACCGGTGCTCGACGGCATCGACCTGGCGGTCGCTCCGGGCGAGATCCTGGTGCTGCTCGGCCCCAGCGGTTGCGGCAAGACGACCCTGCTGCGGGCCGTGGCGGGGCTCGAGCCCATGGTGGCCGGGTCGATCTCCTGGGACGGCGTCGACCTGGCCGGTGTTCCACCCCACGAGCGGGGGTTCGGACTCATGTTCCAGGACCATGCCCTGTTCCCGCACCGGGACGTGGCGGGCAACGTCGGGTTCGGACTGCGCATGGCGGGGATGCCAGAGTCGCAACAGGATGAAAGGGTCCGTCGGGTGCTCGAGCTGGTCGGACTGGAGGACTTCGGGCCACGATCCGTGTCGACGCTGTCGGGAGGCGAGGCCCAGCGGGTGGCCCTGGCCCGGTCGCTGGCGCCGGGACCACGGCTCCTCATGTTGGACGAACCGTTGGGCTCGTTGGATCGGGCGTTGCGGGACCGACTGGTCGACGAGTTGGGCGTCCTGTTGCGTCGGTTGGGCCAGGCGGCGATCCACGTCACCCATGACCACGACGAGGCCTTCACCCTCGCCGACCGGATCGCCGTGATGGCCGACGGACAGATAGCCAGGACCGGGACGCCGTCAGAGGTCTGGGCCGATCCCCGCTCCGTCGCCGTGGCCCGCAGCGTCGGGCACCGCAACCTGTTGGACCTGAACCCGGACGGCTCGTGTGCCCTGGGACGGTTGGGGACCGGTCCCGGCACGGTGTTGGTGCGCGGCGACCGACTGACGTTGCAAGAGGGCGCCCAGCCGGCCCGGGTGATCGGCGTGGCCTTCCGGAACGGTCGCACCGAGGTGACAGTCTCGGTCGACGGCCTTGAGTTGTCCCTGTTCACCGACCGACCGGTCGCCCGTGGCGAAACAGTCGGCCTGCACCTCGCCGATGAAGCGGTCGTCGGGTTGGACGGCGCCTGAGTGCTCAGTCGGTGAACCGGGGGAGCAGGTCCCGGGGAACCACCTTGCCCATGGCGTTGCGAGGCAGTTCGTCGACGACGAGGAAGCGGTCCGGGACCTTGTAGCGGGCCAGGTCGACGGCGCAGTGGGCGGAGAGTCCGGCAGGGTCGGGGCTGCACCCGACCATCGGGACCACGGCGGCGACGACCCGCTCGCCGAGTCGTTCGTCGGGGAGGCCGACCACCGCGGCTTCGGCCACTTCCGGGTGCATCAGGAGCACCCGCTCCACCTCGGCCGGGTACACGTTGGCGCCGCCGCGCAGGATCAGTTGGCTCCGTCGGCCCCGGACCAGCAACCGGCCGTCGGCGTGTAGCAGGCCGAGGTCACTGGTGTGTAGCAGGCCGCCCCGCAGCGCCTCGCTGGTCGCCTCCGGCTGGTTCCAGTAGCCGAGCATCGGGGTCCAGACGCCGGCCCAGCGGCCCTCGCTGCGTGCCCGGAAGCACACCTCGCCAACCTCGCCGTAGGGCACCTCGATGCCGGCGGCATCGACGACGACCACCTCGACGGGGTCGAGTGCGTAGCCGGCGGCTCCGTCGTTTCCCCGATCGTCGGCACGGTCGCGCACCATGCCGGACGGTGCCTCGGTGAGCCCGTAGCCGACCAGCGGCCAGGATCCGAACTTCTCGTACCAGCGCTGCCGGAGTTCCGGCGGCGTGTGTGCGGCGCCGATGACGATGCGGGTGAGTCCCGCCAGGTCCTCCCGGCGCACCTCGGGGTGCTCGACGAGGTCGTGGACGAGCGTGGGTACCAGCGTGATGCGGCTGACGCCCTCGGCCCGGATCGCAGAGGTCAGGCCGACGGGGTCGGTTCGGTCGATGAGCACCGCCGTGGTGCCCCGTACGAACGACCACACCGGCCCCAGGAGCAGGAGGTTGAGGATGGTGCAGGACAGGGCGGTGCCGTGGCGTTCACCGGGGATGGCCGGGTAGGAGGTTCGGCTGGAGATGCCCGACCAGATGATGTTGTGCTGGCTGTGGACGGCGCCCTTGGGACGGCCGGTGGTGCCGCTGGTGTAGGCGATCGCCGCCGGGGCGTGTGGGTCGACCTCGATCGTCGGCTGAGGGTGGTCGGCTGCCACCAGTTCGGCCCACGAGCCGTCGCCGGTTTCCGGATCGACGGTCAGGGTCGGGTCGTTTCCGATCTCCCGTGTCCGGTCCGGCGTGGTCAGGAGCAGCGATGCATCGGCGTCGTCGAGCATCCAGCGGGCCTCCGGGGTCGTCAGGTCGGCGTTGATCCCGACCCAGATGGCGCCGAGCCGCTGGGTGGCCAGGAAGGCCTCGATGAGGGTCGTGCGGTTCGGGAGGCTGGCGGCCACCCGGTCACCGGGGCCGATGCCGAGTTCGGCGAGTCCGCCGGCGGCAGATGTGACCCGCTCGTCGAGTTCCCGGTAGGTCATCCGGTCGGTGCCATGGACGAGCGCCTCCCGGTCGGGGTGCCGGTGTACGCCGTCTACGAGGATTTCGGCCACGGTGTGGGGTCCCTCGGGCAGCGACGCTGGGTCTGGCCTGACCTGTAGGCCCCGTGTGTCGAGGGTCGTTTCATGAAAACGCTGCTCGTCGGGCACGATCGCAGAGATTACGCCGTTGGACTTGCCTCTTGGGCGGGTACCGGTAATGATGACCGGGCCGTGGGTGGCGTGGAGCACGTCGCCCGGTGAAACGAACCCAAGGAGGGGATTGAGGATGAATACACGACTGCGCCGTTTGACGGCGATCGCATTGAGTTTGATGGTGGTGGCTGCGGCTTGTGGTAGTGACGATGCGACTACTCCGACGAAGAATGTGACGTTGCCGCCGGCGGCGGCAGATGTTGTCGAGGTTGGTCCGGGTGAGGCGATCCAGATTCGTTCGTTGAATGCCATTTCGGGCGATGTGGCGTTTTTGGGTATTCCCAATGAGAACGGTATCCGTATGGCTGTTGCTGACTATGGCCAGATCGGTGGCCATGATGTAGAGGTCGGTACGGGTCTTGATGATTTGTGTTCGGCTGATGGTGGCCAGGCTGCTGCTCAGACGATCGTGGCCGACGAGGACGTGATCGGTGTTATCGGTACGTCGTGTTCGGGTGCGGCTACTGCTGCTGCTCCGTTGATTTCTGAGGCTGGGATGGTGATGATCTCGGGTTCGAACACGTCTCCTGCTTTGACGTCGGATCTTGCTGGTACTGCTGGTGCGAACTATCACGAGGGGTATTACCGCACGGCCCACAACGACTTGTACCAGGGTCAGGCTGCGGCCAATTTCGCGCTTGAGGTGTTGGGTGTGTCGAGTGCTGCTGCGATCCATGATGGTGATCCCTACACCGAGGGTTTGGCGCGTGCGTTTGCTGATGCGTTCGAAGCTGGTGGTGGCACGTTGACCGGGTTCACGGCTGTGAACAAGGGCGACACGGACATGGTTCCTGTGTTGACCGAGGTTGCTGCCGGTTCGCCGGAGTTGTTGTTCTTCCCGATCTTCCAGCCGGAGGGTGATTTCATCATCCAGCAGTCGCCTGCGGTGCCGGGTTTGGAGGACACGGTGATGATGGCTGCTGATGGTTTGTTGAACACGAACTATTTGGCGATGGCTGAGACCGAGGGCATGTATTTCTCGGGTCCGGACGTGCGTTATGGCGACAACTTCAACGAGTCGACGGGTGAGTCGGCTGCTGATGTGTTGGCCGACTATGAGGCCGAGTTCGGTGAGGCTCCGGCTGCGCCGTTCTGGGCGCATTCGTATGACGCTGCGGTGCTGCTCATGGACGCCATTGCTGCTGCGTCGACCGACGACGGTGGCACTTTGGTCATCGATCGTGCCAGGGTGCGTGAGTACCTCAATGGTGTGTCGAACTATTCGGGTTTGATCGGTTCGATGTCGTGCGACAACTTCGGCGATTGCTCGTCGGCGAAGATCACCGTCATCCAAAACATCGATTCGACCGACTACGAGGCTTCCACTGCCAACGTCATCTATGAATATGCCCCGCTGGGTGGCCAGCAGGTCGGCGAAGTCGCTGTGGGGGCTCCTGTGACGATGTGTCGTGCGAACTGGGCGTCTGGTTATATCCAGGCCGAGATCGTGCGTCAGGTCCTTGTTGCGGGCGGGTATGAGGTTTCTGATCCGTCTTTGATCGAGCTTGGTCCGTCGAATGCGTATTCGACGATGGCCGAGGGCACGTGTGACCTGTGGGCGAACTCCTGGTATCCGGGGCATTTCTCCTGGTACGAAAACGAGATGCCTGACGGCAGCCTGGTTGCTGACCATGTGCAGGCAGTTGATGGTTTGTTCCAGGACTCCGGTGTTCAGGGTTATTTGATCACCAAGGCGTGGGCTGATGCCGAGGGCATCACGACGTTGGATCAGATCAACGACACGCCGGCGTTGTATGAGGCGCTGGACACCGATGGTGACGGTGTGGGTGAGATCCTGGGTTGCCCCGAGGATTGGACCTGTGACGACATCATCGAGAACCAGATTGCGTTTGCCGGTTGGGACAACCTGATCGAGACCAAGGCCGGTTATGACGCTTTGTTCGCCGAGTTCGTGAACCGTGTGAGCTCTGGCGAGCCTGCGGTGATCTATACGTGGACGCCTTCTTCGTATGTGGTGGAGATGGTTCCGGGTGTGGACGTGTACTGGCTGTCCGTCGAAGAGGACTCGGTTCTGGACGATTCGAACCCGTTGGAAAAGTCGGGTGGTGAAAGCCATTCGCAGGGTGACGGTTTCCGCGACGCTCCTGCCGATACGTGCACGCAGCCGTGTCAGCTGGGTTGGGAAGCTGCCGACATCCAGGTGTCTGCCCGTATAGACCTGTTGGAGGGCGACCCGTTCCTGCATTCGTTGCTGGAAAATATTCGTCCCTCGATTCTCGACATTTCGATCCTTCAGGTCGCACAGACCAACGGCGACGGCTCAGAAGCCCACGTCCAGCAACTCGCTGCAGAGTGGATGGCCGACAACGCCGACCTCGTAACCGAATGGATCGCCGCCGCCTCAGCACCCCCTGCGGCCCCGGCCACAACGGAGGCGGTTGCTGCACCTGCGGGTGCGTGTATCGGTTTGGTGACCGATGTGGGTCAGGTGGATGACAAGTCGTTCAACCAGTCGGCGTGGGAGGGTGTCCAGGCTGCTGGTGAGGCGTCTGGTGCTGATGTGAACTACATCGAGACGCAGGCGGCGAAGGACTATGCGACCAACATCGGCCTGTTTGCCGACGATGGTTGTGATGTCATCGTCACGGTCGGTTTCGCCCTGGGTGAAGCGACCGGTATTGCTTCTGCCGAGTATCCCGACATCGACTTCGTCGGTGTGGACCAGTGGCAGGCCGAGCCGATCGCCAATGTGGCTGGTTTGTTGTTCCCCGAGGACCAGGCCGGTTATCTGGCTGGTGCGTTGGCTGCTTCGTTGTCGACGTCGGGTGTGATCGCCGAGGTGCTGGGCACGGACCTGGTGCCGCCGGTGGTTGCGTTCGGTGAGGGTTTCGTCAACGGTGCCAGGCACATCGATCCTTCGATCGAGGTGATCAAGACGTACCATCCGGGTGGTCTGGATGTGGCGTTCACCGATCCTGAGTGGGGTGCGACCACTGCCCGTCAGGCCCTGGACCAGGGTGCTGACGTGGTGTTCGGTGCCGGTGGCAAGACCGGCAACGGGGCGATCATCGAGGTCGCCGGCGAGGCTGGTGCGTTCTGTATCGGTGTCGACACCGACCAGTGGGACACCGTTCCCGAAGCGCATCCGTGTCTGGTGTCTTCTTCGATGAAGATGATCACCGACGGGGTCGTTGACCTGGTAGGCCAGTCGTTCGCCGGTTCGATGCCGGCAGGCAACTACTACGGCGGTGTGGCGTTGGCTCCGTTCCACGACCATGCCGACTCGGTGCCCGCCGACGTCCAGGACATGCTCGTCGCCCTCAAGGCCGACCTCGAGGCCGGGACCATCCCGACCTGCGTCTGGGTTACCGACGCACCAGGGTGCGAAGTCGCACCAGAACCGGTGCTCGGTGGCACGCTGCGGATCGGCCTCGAAGCCGAAACCGACGGGTTGAACCCGGCTGTGAACCGGTTTGCGGTTTCCGCCTACCAGATGGGAACCGCGGTCTACGACTACCTGGTTGTCACGTCAGACGATCCGTGTGGGTGCGTCTACGTGCCATCCCTCGCCGAGTCGTGGACGTCTTCGGACGACAACACGACATGGGACTTCAAGATTCGGGAGGGTGTCACGTTCCACGACGGGACGCCGTTGACTGCCGAAGCGGTTCTGTATGCGTTGAAGATGCAGCTCAACGACCCGACCGTCGGGATCGCCGTCAGGGCGTTCTTCGTGGCCGACGACCCGGAGACGGAGGCCTTCGAGCCGGCCGAGTTGCTCGACGACATGACGATCCGCTACCACGCGAAGCGTCCGCACGTCGACTTCCCCGGAGTGTTAACCGGTCAGTTGGGCAATGTTCCATCGCTGGCGTACATGATGGCCGCGACCGACGACCCGTCGTTGAACCAGGCTCCCGTCGGGACCGGTCCGTTCATGTTCGACAGCCGGGTGCAGGACTCCATGACCCGGTTCGTCCGCAACCCCGACTACTGGGGTGACACCGCCTACCTCGACGCCGTCGAGTTCTACATCTACACGGATGGCGAACTCGCCGCCGGCGCCATGGCAGCCGGAGACATCGACGTGATGGGTACCTCCAACACGAACGCCATCCTGACGCTTCGTGCGCTCGACGGTGTCGTGTTGTATGAGACGGACGACTATGAGGAGAGTTTCGCTATGGCGAACTCTGCTCATCCGCCGTTCGACGACATCAGGGTACGCAAGGCGCTCACCTACTCGTTCGCCCGTGACGACTACGTCGAGTTCATCGGCGCAGGCGTTCTGAGGGCAGCGGACCAGGCGTCAACTCCGGAGTCGCCTTTCTACAACCCGGACGTCGTCCAGGAACACGACACGCCGGATCTGGCGACACCGTTGGTGGCTGAGTACTGCGCCGAGGTCCCGATCATCCTCTCGGGTCCTCTAAAGGATCAAGACAGTTGCACCGACGGCAGGATCAACGCCGAGTACCAGTACTCGGGTCCGTCGGTCATCCAGGACCAGATCTTCGACCTCCTCACCGAGGGCTGGTCGGATCACTTCAACTTCACGAAGGATCTGCTGCCCCAGGACGACCACATCACCCACGCCATCACCGGCAATTGGAACTTCCTCACCTGGCGACAGTTCGGAAGTATCAACCCGGACGGCCACATCCTGTGGACGGAGTGCCAGTCCGTTGGTCCCCTGTCGCTGAACTGGCCGAGGTACTGCGACGAGGAGCGGGATGCGTTGATGTTTGAGGCACGGGCCAGCGACGACCGTGAGGCGAACGTCGAACTCTGGAAGGAGTGGGCCGTCAACATCCACGACAGCTACACCTACCTGTTCCAGACCCACACCATGTGGACGAACGCATACGGCACGAAGGTCAAGAACGTCTGCGGCTACGTCCTCCCGGACGGGTCCACGCCCTTGTGCCATGTCAATAGTGCGAACCCGTCCTGGGCCCAGATGTGGATTGAGGAGTAACCACGCAACGTAATCCTCTGACAAGCGTGTTACGGGGGGGCGGCCGGCTAAGCCGGCCGCCCCTTCCTCACGCCGGAGGGACCTTCATTCGATGAAATATCTGATGCGCCGATTGGCGTTCATGCTCGGTGTACTGGCCGCTGTCACGTTCCTGGTCTTCTCGGCCACGAACGTCATCGGCGACCCCCTCTTCAACGTCGTCGGCTTCTATGTCTCCGTCGACTGCGACGCCGTCATCGCCGGAGAGATCGAAGACGTCATCGGGACCGTTGCAGGTACCGGCATCGGTGAATGCGAAAGGGTCATCGAGGCTCGCGAGAAATACCACCTGGACGACTCGTTGCCCGTCCGGTATGCGCACTGGATCGGCGGAATGGTCCAAGGAGACTTCGGGGATTCGTACGCGAACCAGATGCCGGTGAGTTCCATTATCTCCGAACGGCTCCCCAAGTCGATACTGCTCATGGGAATGTCCTTGGTCGTGGCCCTGGGGGTCTCCATCCCGTGGAGTGTGGCCGCCGCCTACCGGGCGAACCAACCGCTCGACCGTGCGTCGACCGCCGGCGCCTTCGGCCTGTTGTCCATCCCCGGCTTTGCCCTCGCCATCATCCTGTTCTACTTCTTCATCGTCCGATGGCAGATCTTCCCGAGCCGGTTCATGGACGACAACATCTTCTCCCGACTCCACTCCCTGGTCCTTCCCGCAGCCTCACTCGGCATTCCGTTGGCTGCGGTCTATCAGCGCCTACTCCGCACCGACCTGATCACCACCCTCCAGGAGGACTTCGTCATCACGGCCAAGGCCAAGGGCCTGTCGGACCGCCGGATCATGTTCCGCCACGTCCTGAGGCCGTCGATGTTCGGGATGATCACCGTGGTGGGCCTGAACATGTCCGCCTTGATCGGCGGCACGATCATCATCGAGAGCATCTTCTCCATCCCGGGATTCGGACGCGAGTTGTACGTATCCGCGATTCGGGACGACATCACGGTGGTCCTTGCCGGGGTAACGATCTTGTCAACCGCCTTCGTGGCCATCAACACCGGCGTCGACCTCCTCTACTCGTACCTCGACCCGAGGGTGAGACGTGCCGGCTGACACGAACGAACACACGGTGGGCACCCTCGGCAAGTTCGCCACCGAACCCGCCGCCCGGCCAGCCGATGCCGAGCCAGATGCCGACCGGGCCGCCCAACGCCGACTCGGGATCACCTTCTGGGTGTGCATCGGTTGGATCCTGCTGGTGACGGCCGCGGCAATCGCTGCCCCACTTCTCCCCATCTCCGACCCGGACCAGATCGGAATAGGACCCCGGAATTCGGGCCCGACCTGGGACCAGTGGTTCGGCACGGATGGCAACGGCCGGGACATATTCTCCCGAACCATCTGGGGCGCCCGGGTCTCGCTGATGGTGGGGTTCTTCTCTATCGTGGCCGGATTCCTGGTCGGCGGGACGATCGGAATAGTCAGCGGCTATCGCCGAGGTTGGATTGACCTGACCCTGGGGTTCATCACCTACGTCATGCTGAGCTTCCCCACCCTGGTCCTGTTCCTGCTGGTCATCATGCTCTTTGGCCAGGGCCTGTGGATCGTTACCGGCGCCCTGAGCATTGTGGTCATACCGTCGGTGGCCCGCTTGGCCCGGGCCATCACCATTGCGTTCGCTGAACGGGAGTTCGTGTCCGCAGCACGACTGCTGGGTGCCACGAACCGACGGGTCATGGTGCGCGAGATCCTGCCCAACGTCCTCATCCCGATGTCCGCCCTGCTCCTGCTCGGCCTGGGCCTGACCATCGTCGCCGAAGGCGGCCTGGCCTACCTGGGCCTGTCGGTGGCCGACGGGTTCTCGTGGGGGAAGATGATCCAGATGGGCGCGGGACTCCGAACGTTGCAGACCGCACCCTGGGTGGCCTTCTTCCCGATCGGAGCCATGTTCCTGACCGTGCTTTCGCTGAACCTGGCCGGTGACCGACTCCGCCAGTACTTCGACGTCCGCGAACTCGGAATCGGGAGTCGCTGAAGTGGCCGGAACCCTGCTGACCGTCCAGGACCTGAGTGTCGGGTTTCTCACCGAGCAGGGCCTGGTCCGGGCCGTCGAAGGCGTCTCATTCGACCTCGAACCAGGTCAGACGCTCGGCGTCGTCGGCGAATCCGGTTCCGGCAAGTCAGTCACCGCCAAGGCCCTCATGAACCTGCTGCCCTCGTATGCCCAGGTCGGAGGAACGGTCGACTTCGACGGCCGCGACGTGTTCGCGATGGCAGCCAACAGGGAGAGGCACTTCTGGGGAGTGGAGATGACCATGGTGTTCCAGGACCCCATGACGTCGCTCAACCCCGTCAAGAAGATCGGAGAACAGATCGCCGAATCGCTACGCGTCCACCTGGGTCGGAGTCGAGGCGACGCCCTGGCCGAAGCCGGCGACCTGCTCGAACAGGTCGGCATCCCTGAACCGGCAAAGCGGCTCAGCCAGTACCCACACGAACTCTCCGGTGGACTCCGCCAACGTGTCGTGATCGCCATGGCGCTGGCCTGCGGTCCCCGCCTCCTGATCGCCGACGAACCCACCACCGCACTCGACGTGACCGTCCAGAAGCACATCCTCGACCTCCTCGACGACCTCCGTCGAGCCCGTGGCATGGCCATGATCCTCATCACCCACGACCTGGGGGTTGTCAAGGGCCGGGCCGACGAGGTCATGGTCATGTACGCCGGCCACACCATGGAAGAAGCGCCAACGGCAACCCTGTTCGCCGAAATGCACCACCCCTACACAGAGGCCCTACTCGAGACCATCCCCCGTATCGACACCCCCAGCCACACCCGACTGGTTCCCATCCCGGGTCGGCCTCCCGAGGTGATCGACGTACTCGACGGTTGCCCCTTTGCTCCCCGGTGCCGCTACTCGATCGCCAGGTGCCTCACGGATCAACCGGGCCTCACCCCCCACGGCGCTGGCCACCTGTGCGCCTGTCACGCCCCGGTCGGCACCACGTCAGGCACCCAGGCGCGTTCAGCGAACGAGTTGGCCGGAACCACCGCCGCCGGCCTCGACATGGGCCAGTTCACCCGCAATGTTCCCGTCGCCGACCTGGGACAATCGGGAGCAGCAGGCTGATGGCTGGTAGCGGCACCGCCCATCTCCGAGGTCACGAAGACATGGTCCTGCGGGTCGAAAACCTCGTGATGGAGTTCCCGGTCGGTGGACGTGCAGGCCACCATCAGGTCGTCCACGCCGTATCCGATGTCAGCTTCGACATCCGTCGGGGCGAGACACTCGGCATCGTCGGGGAGTCGGGCTGCGGCAAGTCGACCACTGCCCGGGCCATCGTCCAGTTGCCGCC
>Ga0208409_1000465_pt1 | contig 17831 bp, 18 predicted proteins | sample ETNtaG_29_FD_185784 | JGI IMG/M metagenome (GOLD analysis project Ga0208409, IMG submission 185784) | Marine microbial and viral communities from oxygen minimum zone, Eastern Pacific Ocean - ETNP201406SV201 (SPAdes) (version 2) | ecosystem: Environmental > Aquatic > Marine > Oceanic ...
TGATCGCAATAGACTCTTTGTTTAGTCCTGTAAAAAAAGTATCTTATTCAGTAAGTACAGCTCGCGAAGGTAAGGCCTTAGACTATGATAAATTAACGTTAGAAATTGAAACTAATGGATCTATAGCCGCAGACGATGCCCTAGCATATGCAGCAAGAATTTTTCAAGATCAACTGTCAATGTTTATTAATTTTGACGAACCAAAAGAGGTTATACCTCAACAAAAACCAACTGAGCCAGAATTTAATAAAAACTTACTCAAAAAAGTCGATGAACTAGAGCTATCAGTTCGATCTATGAATTGTTTAAAAAATGATAATATAATTTATATTGGGGATTTGGTTCAAAAAACAGAAAGCGAAATGTTAAGAACCCCTAATTTTGGAAGAAAATCGCTTAATGAAATAAAAGAAGTATTAAACAGCATGTCCCTATATTTAGGCATGGAAATTCCTAACTGGCCTCCTGAAAATATTGCTGAATTATCACAAAAATTAGAAGAAAACATTTAAATTAAAATGAGACACGCTCTACATCATAAGAAATTAAATAGAACTTCTGAGCATAGAAAAAGTTTAATTAAAAACATGCTAAATTCACTAATAAAATACGAACAAATAACAACAACATTACCTAAAGCAAAGGTATTAAAACCGCAAATAGATAAAGTTATTACACTGGGTAAGAAGGATAGTTTAGCAAATAAAAAAAACTTATTTTCAAAACTGCAGGATAAGATAAATACTAGAAAAGTTACTAACGTTTTGTCAAAAAGATATCTAAATAGAAAAGGCGGTTATTCAAGAATAATTAAAGCTAGATTCAGATATGGTGATAGAGCACCTTTGGCTATTATCGAATTAGTTGATCGGGATATAAATGCTAAAAAGATAGACATAAAGAAAAAAACTAAAGAGAGCAAGTCAGAAACTACTCCCGAAAATACCAAAGAAATAAAAAAATAATTTTTTATTATTTAAAATAAAAAATTCAATTAAATTTATTTAAATGGATAAGATTTTTCTAATTAAAAAAGATTTTGTTAATTCACGAATTGATAGATGGATTAGAAGAAATATTCATCAAGTTCCCCAAAGTCTCATAGAAAAAAATTTGAGAAATAAAAATATTACAATTAACAAAGTGAAAGTGAAAAGTTCATATAAACTTAAAATAGATGATAAAATTTACTTAAATAATTTTAATCCGACTTTAAGTTCCTATTTAGCTAAGAAAAAAAAATATATACCTAGCAAAACAGATATAAAAGCTAGCGAAGCCCTTATAGTAGAGGATAATGAAAATTTTTGTGTAATTAATAAACCTTTTGGTTTGGCCGTCCAGGGAGGTAGCAAGATTAAAAAAAATTTAGTTGATTTGATTACAAAAAATAAAATTTTTATTAATTCCAAACCTTTTATTGTTCATAGAATAGATAAAGAAACATCGGGAATTCTTATTATTGCTAAAAATAGGAAGTATGCTCAACTATTTACTTCATTATTTAGAATTAGAAAAATTCACAAATCTTATTTATCTATTTGTCATGGCGAAATGGAAAAAGTCAAAGGTATAATTGATGATGATTTAATTCGTTATGATAAGGATAAAAAAATATCTGAACGTGCTGTTACTAATTATAAGGTTTTAGATAAAAATATCAATTCTACATTGCTTATTTTAAATCCTATAACAGGTAGAAAACATCAGATTAGAAAACAATTATTTTCAATTGGATTTCCAGTTATTGGTGATTTTAAATATAATTTTCACGAAAACAAAATAAATAAAAATATTAATCTCATGTTACATGCCTATTCTATAAAATTTATGATTAATGAAAAAAAGTATAAATATACTGTTGATGTACCAGACTCTTTCAAAAAAATGTTATTAAAAAAAAGATTAACTTTACTTAAAAATTCTTAAAAAATTATTTACTATTTTTTGATTTATATATTTATAGTTATTTTCTTTTACTGAACAAAGATTGGTTATTTCTTTACTGTATATGCCACAAGGTACAATATTTTTATAAGCATCAAGGTCATTAGAAATATTTATGGAAAAACCATGAAACGCAATCCATTTTTTAACTCTAATTCCGATTGCTGCAACCTTCTTTTCTTTGCCATTAACATTTACCCAAATACCAATATTTTTTTTATCATTAAATGATTTGATTCCATATTCTTTTAAAATTTTAATTATGCAATTTTCAATATGTTTTATTAGTTTTCTAATATCCTTCCCCCTTTGATTGAGGTTTAGTACAAAATAAACAACTTTTTGACCAGGTCCGTGATAAGTAATTTTTCCGCCTCTTGATGTTTTTGATACACTAATCCTCTTATTTAATATTTCGTTTTCTTTCGCGCGAATTCCTGCTGTGAATATTGCCTTATGTTCTAAAATCCATAATAATTCAGGTTTTTTTTCATTTATTACATCTTCTACTCTTTTTTCTAAAAATTTAAGAGCAAAGTCATAATCTATCAATTTATTACTTTTTTTAACTTCGATTGCCATTTTAAAATTGTAATTATTAAATATATAAATTAATAGTTCAGCTAATTATTTAATACAAATATTATGACTTTAGTTAAAAAAATAAAAGACAGAAAAGTTAATATTGAGTTTAATAAAGAATTTATTAAAGTTATTAACGAAAAAATAAGAAATCAAGACACTGATTTTTTAGCCAAATCATTAAAGGAATTATTGCCCGCTGATTCCGCTGATATTATAGAAAATTTAAGCTCAGAAAATAGATCTAAATTAATTGAACTTGAAGGATTTAATATAAATCCTGAAATATTTGTTGAACTTAACGAATCCATTCAGACTGAAATTTTTTTACTTTTATCAGTAGAGTCCATTGCCAGTTTATTAAAAAAATTGGAATCTGATAATGCGCTTAAGATTCTTGAAAATTTAGATCAATCAAAAAAAGAAACCGTTTTAAATAGATTGCCTCCAAAAGACAGATTTCTATTAGAGGAAAGTTTGAGTTATCCTGAAGATACTGCTGCAAGAATTATGCAAAGAGAATTTACCGCTATTCCGAGTAATTGGTCAGTCGGACAAACAATAGACTATTTAAGAGAAAATAAAGATTTACCAGATGAGTTTTTGGAAATCTTTATTATTGATACTGATTTTAAACCAATTGGAACAGTTCCCTCATCAAAAGTATTGAGAACTCCAAGGGAAACTAAAATGGATTTAATTATGAGGGAAATGCAAGTTTTGATACCAGTTAATATGGACCAAGAAGAGGTGGGACATACATTTGAAAATTATAACCTTACTACTGCTGGAGTAGTAGATAAAAATAATAAGTTAGTTGGAATGATTACTAGTGATGATATTTTAACTGTTGTAAAGGAAGAAGCTGAAGAAGACGTTCTTAGACTTGCTGGAGTGGGTGACGAAGAGATTACGGACAGTATTTTGATAAAGACAAAGAGAAGATTTAATTGGCTGCTATTAAATTTGTTTACAGCTTTGTTAGCGACCTGGGTAATAAGCAAATTTGGAGCCACAATAGAACAAATGGTTGCCCTAGCCTTTTTAATGCCGATTGTAGCTTCCATGGGGGGCAATGCAGGTATGCAAACTTTAGCTGTAACAGTTAGAGCTATAGCTACCAAGGAACTTTCTTCAGAAAATTTTAGCAAAATAGTATCAAAAGAATTTGTAATTGGAATCTTAAATGGGATAATATTTGCAATTATTACTGGAATTGTAGTTCAACTGTGGTTTAGAGAAATTAATTTAACAATTATAATTGCCGCTTCTATGATACTAAATATGATTGTTGCTGGACTATTTGGAATTTTGGTTCCTGTTTCACTTAAGAAATTTAATATTGATCCTGCTATTGCTTCCAGCGTTTTTGTAACAACCATTACAGATGTGATAGGATTTTTATCTTTTTTAGGTATTGGAGCTTATTTCTTTTACAGCTAAATATTATCTATCAACCTTGTTGTGGCAAGGTAGTAAGCCACAAATAATCTATATTTTTTATTTTTTTTAAATGGTCTAGCTTGTTTATTAATCTCGAGTAATTTGACATAATCTATTTTTTTTACACCAAATTGAAACATTTTATTTTTAATCTTTTTTAAAATATTTTTTTTCATAATTAAGAATCTTTTGCTTTTATATAGTAGTTTATAAACTTTAGATGCTATAAGAAAATCATTTTCGGATAGCAAAGAATTTCTAGAAGAGCAAGCAACACCATTTTTTTCTCTGATAGTTTTGCATCCAACAACTTTTGTTTTAATTTGATTTTTATATATAAATTCTTCAATAATTTTTAGCTGTTGCATATCTTTTTCTCCTAAAAAAATTTTATTTGGATTAATTATTTTTATAAATCTATCAATCACATCAACTACTGCTTTAAAGTGACCAGGTCTAGATTTTCCGCATAATTTTTTATTGAAAGAACTAATATTAATATTTTTATTATAACCATTTGGATATATTTGTTTCGTTGTTGGCAAATAAAGATAGTCAACTTTACACTCTCTAAGTATTCTTATGTCTTTTTTAATATTTCTTGGGTACTTTTTGTAGTCGGTAATTTCATTGAATTGAGGTTTGTTGACAAATATTGTAACAATTGTTTTTTTAGATAGAGAGATACTTTTTTTAATCATATATATGTGTGCTTTATGTATGGCACCCATTGTTGGAACAAAACCTAAATCTTTTTTTCCCTTTAATATTTGAATAAGTTTTTTTTTGCTACGAATTATTTTCATTTGTAAATTTTAATTATTATATGTAAAAGATACAAATGATCAAACAGGCAATTATCCCTTTAGCTGGCTTGGGTACAAGATTATTACCATTGACGAGTGTATTACCAAAAGAGCTTTTACCAATTAATGGCAAACCAGGATTAGAATACATTTTAGAGGAAGGAGTAAATGCCGGCATCAAAGAATTTATTTTCATTATTTCTAGCAAGAAAAAAGAAATAAAAAATTATTTTTACAGCGATTCCTTCTATAAAAAAATAATTAAGAAAAAAAATAAAAACAAAAGACTTAAGTTGGAATTTGCAAAAATAAGAAAATATAAGAAAATAATTAAATTTGTTTATCAAAATGTACCTCGTGGCACAGGAGATGCGGTGTTAAAATGTAAAAACTATATTAGGTCGAATTATTTTTTGATGCTTTTACCAGACGATTTAATAATAAAAAATAACTGTTCTCAATCAATGATTAAATTACACAAAAAGCATAGGTCATCTGTCATTGCATCTAAAAAAGTTAAAAAAAGTGATGTTTCCAGATGGGGCATTTTTGATTTGAAAAAAGTTAATAAAAATAGTTTTTTAATAAAAAATGTTATAGAAAAACCCAGTATAAAAAAAGCTCCGTCAAACTATGCTGTTATTGGTCGATATATATTGCCAAAAGAAATATTTAAAATACTTCAAAACCAAAAACCAGGTAAAAATGGTGAAATTCATATAACTGATGCAATTAAAACTTTGATAAATAAAAAAGAAAAATTTCTCGGACATATTTTTTCTGGAAAATATTTAGATTGTGGTACCATGGCAGGATATATTAATTCATCAATAAAAATTTCTAAATTATAAATAATGAATATTTGCGTTATAGGAACAGGTTATGTTGGTCTTGTTACTGGTGTTTGTTTTGCTGATCTTGGAAATATAGTTCATTGCGTTGATACAGATGTTCATAAAATAAAAAAGCTAAATTGTGGTTCTATACCTATTTTTGAACCAGGCTTAGAAGAATTGGTTAAAAAATCTTACAAAGATAAAAGATTAATTTTTACCACAGACTTAAAAAAATCTGTTTCATACTCTGATATTATATTTGTTTGTGTGGGAACTCCTACAGTTAAAGAAACCAATTCAGTAAATTTAAAATATGTTTTCAAAGTAGCCAGAGACATAAGAAGATACATAAAAAAATTTAAAATTATAATAATTAAATCAACTATTCCAGTAACTACTGGAGATAAAGTTGAAAAAATTATTAATTCGGCAGTAAGGAGAAAATTATTTGAAGTTGTATCAAATCCTGAGTTTTTAAGAGAGGGTGAGGCTATTCATGATTTTAAATATCCTGATAGAATTATAATTGGTACAGAAAATAAAAGAATTATCAAAATTTTAGCCAATCTTTACGATCCAATTATTAAAAAGGGAGCAATATATTTTAAGACATCACGTAGGAGTGCTGAATTGATTAAATATGCATCGAATGCTTTTTTGGCTACAAAAATCTCATTCATAAATGAGTTGGCTAACTTGTGTGAAAAAATTGGCATTAATACAGAAGATATAGCAATAGGAATGGGACTTGATAAAAGAATTGGTAGTAGATTTTTAAGAACAGGTCCGGCATATGGTGGTTCTTGTTTTCCAAAAGATACAAAAGCTTTAGTCACTACTGGCGAAAAATTTAAAGCAAATTTGTCAATAGTTAGGTCCGTTATTAAGTCAAATGAGAACAGGCGAGCCTTACTAACAAAAAGAATTTATGAAATTATGTCTAATAAATTAAAAAACAAAATAATCACTTTTTTAGGTGTAACATTTAAAGCAAATACAGATGATATGCGTATGTCATCAAGTTTATCAATGATACCAAATTTGTTAAAAAAAGGAGCTACTGTACGGTATTGTGACCCTTCTGGAAAAAAAAAAGAATTCGATAAATATAGCAAAGTTAGTTTTTATTCTAATGTAGCCAAAGCCTGCTTGAAAAGCGACTTAATCGTTATACACACTGAATGGAACGAATTTAAATCGCTTGAATTTAAAAAGATTGTTAAAAAAAATAATTTTAAAATATATGATATGAGAAATTTATATTCTAGTAAATTGATGAAAAAAAATAAAATTAACTATTTCAGTATCGGCAAGTAATTTACTTTAATTCAAATATAGCATCAATTTCAACGGCAGCATCAAGAGGCAATGAATTTGCACTTATCGCCGCTCTTGTGTGTATACCATTTTCGCCAAATGCCGCAAAAATAAGTTCAGAAGCAGCATTGATAATTTTAGGTTGATCAGTAAATTCGTTTGTTGAATTAACATATCCTGTCAGTTTAATACAATTTGCTATATTTTCTAATCTCTCATTGCATGCTTTTTTAGCCTGAGCAATTATATTAATAGCACATAACTTTGCTGCAGCTTGACCTTGCTCAATAGTTAAATCTTTTCCTAACTTTCCCTTTGTTATTTTTCCATTAGAATCAATTGATATTTGACCGGAAATAAATAATAAATTTGCTGTTTTTTTGTATGCTATATATGCACCTACTGGATCAGGCGCTTTTGGAATTTCCAAATTTAATTTTTTTAAATTTTCGTAAACTGACATACAATACTTATTGAAAAAATTATTTTTTCAGTTTGCCAATTTTTTCTTTCAGCTTGTCCAATATTCCTACTTTAGGTTTATAATCGGGTGTTTCAAGAATTTCTTTATTTCTCAAATCAGCAAATGATTTTGCATTAAAAAACTTTCCCATTGCATTAGGTGATCCATCTTTCTTTTTAAATAATTTTTTAATACTGCAACCGAGAGCATTGGGGGATATTTTATGTTCAGCGATGCATTCACTTTTTGGCAATGTATTTGCCAAAGTTTTTTTGTCATCCGCATTAGCGAATCCAATAGAAAGCAACATTGTGGTTAATAGTATAATAATTTTTTTCATAAATTAAGTCTCCTATTTAGTTAAATCACTTAATGTTTTTGCTTCACCAAATTTTTTAAGAAAAGATTTTTTATCCGATTTTTCTTTTGTTTTGGTCTTTTTGCTCAGTTTATTCTTAATAGCACTTCCTGCAGCTTTAGATTTGCATATCAAATATTTTGGTGAATTTTTTATTATATCTTTACAGTCTATTGTCTCTTTAGAATATAAGTTAGTAGTAGTAAATAGCAATAATGCCAAGAATAATAGAAGCGTTCTCATTAATATTTATTTTTTTTTTTCTTGTTTCTATCATATTCTTTTCTTTTCTCAATCAATATTAAAGCTTCTTCCATAATAATTTCACTGGGATCTTTTTCTTCAGGAATACTGGCATTTAGGGATTTATACTTTATATATGGGCCAAATTTTCCTTTCATAATCCTGACAGGTTTTTTATCTTCGGGATGTTGACCTAAATCTTTAATTAAAGAAGAGGAGACCCTACCAGGCTTAGCTTCGGCTATAAGCGTTATAGCTCTGTTAAGACCTATTGAAAATATTTCTTCAACATTTTCTATTCTTGCAGATTTGTTTTCACATTTTAGATAAGGGCCAAATCTTCCTGAATTCAAAGTTATTTCTTTTCCATTCTCAGGATTAATTCCCAAACTTTTAGGTAACGAACATAGAAATTTACTTTTGTCTAAATCAATACTGTCTATAGATATACCCTTTGGTATAGAAATATTTTTAAAATTATTTTCATTGATTTTTTTACCTTTTCTTTTTTTACTTTTATTTTCTGTTTCAACTAAAATTGGATCAATCTCATATTGTAAATAGGGACCAAATCTTCCATTTTTTAAATATATGTGTTTTCCATCATCGTTCTTTCCAAGAATTTTTGGTTCAGCTAAATTTGATTGTTGTGCAGCTTTTGCTTTTGATAATGGACGTGTAAATTTACATTCAGGATAATTTGAACATCCTATAAAAGCACCACCTCTAAAACTGTTTTTTAAACTCAATTGCCCATTGCTACACAATTTACATTTTCTATCTACATTTCCATTTATATCTAACTCAAATATTAAATCTCCCAAACTATCATTTAGTAAATCTAAAACTTCTCTAGTTCTTTTTTCTTTAACTGTTGAAACATTTTTATTAAAATCATACCAAAATTGATTAAGAACTTTTATCCAATCTTCTTTTCCAGAAGTTATATCGTCTAGTTGATCCTCCAATTTAGCTGTAAAGTCATAGTCGACATATTTAGTAAATAATTTTTCTAAAAAAGCAGAAATCAATTTTCCTCTATCAGTAGGAAAAAATCTTTTATTTATAATTTCAGCATATCCTCTATTTGAAATTACAGATATAATACTGGCATAAGTTGAGGGTCTACCAATTCCTAATTCCTCTAGTTTTTTTACAAGAGTTGCTTCAGAATATCTCGGAGGTGCTTGAGTAAAATGTTGTTCATCAATAAAATTTTCTAAATTTACTTTACCTTTATTTACATCAGGAAGTATTTTATCCTTATCATTTTCATTTTCAATTTTGTATAATTTTAAAAAACCATCAAATCTAATAAGAGATCCACTTGCTTTAAATGTATTTGATCCATCTTTGGAAGCTATTAAAATTGTTTTTCTATCAAATTTAGCAGGCTCCATTTGAGAAGAAAGAGTCCTTGACCAAATTAAATTATATAATTTTAATTGATCTGAACTTAAGTATTTTTTTAATTCTTCAGGAGATCTGTTCACATCAGTTGGTCTTATTGCTTCATGTGCTTCTTGAGCATTTTTAGCTTTTTTTCCAGAATAATTTAAAGGTTGGGTAGGCAGATATTCTTTGCCAAAATTATTTTCAATATAAGTTCTAAAAAGTGGAATAGTTTCGTTTGAAATATTCGTTCCGTCAGTTCTCATATAGGTAATTAAACCAATAGAATCTCCATCAATATCAATTCCTTGATAAAGTCTTTGTGCGATTTGCATAGTTCTTGAGGCACCAAAACCTAATTTGGCAGAAGATGATTGTTGCAATGTTGATGTGGTAAAAGGTCCTAGGGGATTCCTATTATAAATTTTGGATGTAATATCAATTATTTCGTAATCTTTACTTTTAATGTCTTCAATTGCTTTCTTTATATCGTTTTTATTTTTAAATGAAAATTTTTCTACTTTGTTTTCATTTAGTTGTGAAAGATTTGAGTAAATTATATTTCCATTATTGGTTTTAAAATTTACATTAAGTGTCCAAAATTCTTCAGGTTTAAAAGTTTCAATCTCGTGCTCTCTCTCTGTGATTAACCTTAAAGCTACAGATTGAACTCTGCCTGCAGATTTTGATCCTGGCAGTTTAGTCCATAATATAGGTGAGATATTAAAACCCACAAGATAATCTAGGGCTCTTCTTGCCATATATGCATCTACCAAGTAAGGCTCTATATTTCTTGGATTTTCGATGCCTTTTATTATTGCTTTTTTAGTTATTTCGTTAAATACAACTCTTTCAATTATTTTATCTTTAGTTAATTTTTTTTGTTCTAATATTTCCTTAACATGCCAAGCAATGGCTTCTCCTTCTCTATCTGGATCAGTAGCAAGTATTATTTTTTTTGAATTCGCTGCTGTATCAATTATTTCATTTAAATATTTTTTTGAAAAACTGTCAATTTCCCATAACATTTGAAAGTTATTACTTGGGTCAACCGATCCATTTTTTGAAGGAAGATCCCTTACATGACCATAACTTGCTAAAACTTTGTAATTATTACCTAAATACTTGTTAATTGTTTTAGCTTTAGCTGGACTTTCAACGATAACTAAATTCATTGGATATACCTCTTTGGAATTTAGTGTCAAAAATATTTATATTTGTCAAACTTAAGATTTTATTTATTAAGAAAAATGGCTTTTTATCTATAGTTTTATTTTATGTTCGGTTCTATTTATCAAGTTAGATATATTATTTTTGTGTGTATAAATTATTAGAATTAAAAAAATAAATAATAATAATTTTATATCGCCAACATTAGAAATATTTGGATCAAAGACTTTAATTACATTTTCTTTTATAAAAGATATTACGAACACAGTTATGGAAGCAAAAATTGAAGATAAAGAAGAATATTTAAATATTAAGGCTACAGTTATCCAAGTTAATATAAATAGTAATGTTAAACTGTATGATAGGGCAAATAAAATACCTATAAAAGTTGCAACTCCTTTTCCTCCTTTAAATTTTAGCCATATTGGAAAAAGATGTCCAAGAAAAACCAGTAAAGCAGATAATTGAATCAATTCTGGAAAATATTGTTGCGTAATTATAACAGCAAAATATCCTTTTAATATATCCAGAATAAGAGTTGTAAAGGCTAAATATTTGTTTCCTGTTCTGAGAACGTTGGTGGCTCCAATATTTTTAGATCCTATGTTTCTTATATCTTTACCGCTGAAAAATTTAGTTAAAATTAAGCCAAAAGGAATTGATCCACAAAAGTATGAAAAAACTGCAATTAAAAAAGTTTCCATTAACACTAAGCTCTTGCAAAAGCAATTTCACCTTTTATGAAGGTTTTTATAATTTGTCCTTGCAACTTTCTATCTTCGATGGGGGTGTTTTTAGATTTTGACAATAAATTAGCTTTATTAACAACCCATGGCTTATTGATATCAACAACACATAAATCAGCATCACTGCCTATTTGAAGACTGCCTTTGTCTATTCCAAGAATTTTTGCAGGATTTGAAGTAATCGAGGCAATTATTGTACTTAATTTTAATGAATTGTTGTGAAACAGCTCCAAAGCAAGAGGCAACAAAGTTTCTATTCCAGTAGCTCCAGTTGCTGCCTTAGCAAAAGTTAATCTTTTAGATTCTTCATCTTCTGGTTTGTGGTCAGAAACTATAACTTCAATTAATCCTTCGCCAATAGCATAAATTAGTGATAATCGATCTTGCTCGGTTCTAAGCGGAGGTGAAAGTTTTAAAAACGTTTTAAAATCACCAATATCATTTTCATTTAATGACAAATTATTTATAGAAACTCCTGTTGAGAAAATTTTACCATCTTCTTTAGCTCTTTTGATCACGGATATAGTTTTTTCAGAAGATATTTGAGAAATATGGTATCTACATTGATATTCTTCAAGAAAAGATAAATCTCTTTCCACTATAATTTTTTCTGCTAGAGAAGGTATACCTTTTAAACCAAGTCTAGTCGAAATTTCTCCTTCATTAATTAAGCCACCAGTTGACAAAATATTGTCTTCCGCATGCTGCATAATTAAAGAGTCAGATTCTCCAGCATAATTCATTATTCTTGACATTACCTGAGGATCTTGGATCGTTTTTACTCCATCTGTAAAAGCAATTATTCCTTTTCTTTTAAGAAGTCCAAATTCAGTCATTTTTATACCTTCAGTATTTCTTGTCAGACTAGCAGCTGGAAAAATATTTATTTTTGATTTATCTCTTCCTCTACGTTTTAGAAAATCTACCATAGAGACATTATCAATCACCGGTAAAGTGTTTGGCATTGAAACGACGGAAGTGACACCACCTGATAATGCAGCATTACTTAAAGTTCTAAAATTTTCTTTATATTCGTAACCTGGTTCTCCAACAAAAACTCTCATATCAACTAAGCCAGGTATCAAAACTTGTTTTTTTAGGTTTATTTTTTCTGCTTCAGTAGGCAAATTTCCATTTGCAACTTTTTTTCCAATAGCTTGAATTTTGCCGTTAACATCAATGATCAGACCTCCGATTTCATCCATTTGATTTTTAGGATCAATTATTCTTGCGTTTATTAAATATTTTTTTTTCATTATGTTTTTTTGCAATAGATTTTAAGACAGGCCATCCTTACAGCAACACCTAGTTCCACTTGTTCTCTTATTACGCTTTTATTAATATCATCTGCTAGATTAGTATCAATCTCAACACCTCTATTCATCGGGCCAGGATGCATTATCAAAGCATCTTTTTTTGCCATTACCATTTTATCAGGCGTTAAACCAAAGTATTCATAATATTCTCTAGCAGAGGGCAAAAAAGAACCTTGCATTCTTTCATTTTGTAATCTTAACATCATTACAATATCACAATTATCTAATCCTCTTTTCATATCAGTAAAAACATTTACTCCCAGCCGTTCAATAGAATGAGGCAGTAAAGTTTTGGGTGCCACAACATTGATTTCAGCACCTAACATATTCATTAAATAAATATTTGATCTAGCAACTCTCGAATGTAAAATGTCTCCGCAGATAGCTACTTTTAATCCTTCAACTTTACCTTTTCTATTAATTATAGTTAGCGCATCAAGCAAAGCTTGCGTTGGGTGCTCTCTTCTACCATCGCCAGCGTTAATTACAGAGCAGTTTACTTTTTGTGATAATAAATTAGGTGCGCCGGAATCTTGATGTCTTACAACAATAACATCGGGATGCATTGCATTTAATGTCATCGCTGTATCAATTAAGGTTTCTCCTTTTTTAATAGCAGAGTTAACAATATTCATTGACATAACATCTGCCCCAAGTCTCTTTCCAGCTAACTCAAAAGAACTTTGGGTTCTTGTGGAAGGTTCAAAAAATAAGTTAATTTGAGTTTTTCCCCTTAAAATATCTGTTTTTTTTGAGGTACTTTTGTTTAATTTTATAAAAGCTTTTGCTTCATCCAGAATGTAAGAAACTTCCGAAATAGGAATATCTTGGATACCTAAAAGGTGATTTCGACTGATTTTAACAGCTTTAAATTTTTTAATTACAGCCATTAAAACCAACTCTATAGAGTCTTCTATTGACTAGTGCAAGTAAATTATTAATTGGTTAAATAATCTATGGCTCCTTGAAGTATAAATGCAGCTGAATTTTTGTCTAAATTTTTGATCTGGTTTGTAACATTAGTATTTAAATCTTTGGTCATTTTAAAAGCACCTTCACTTGAAAGCCTTTCATCCCATAATGTGATTGGTATTGTAATATTTCTTGATAAATTTTTTGCAAAATCCATGGATGATTGAGCTGACCTACCTAAAGAACCATCCATATTAACTGGGTTTCCTATAACGATTCCCTTTATTTCATTTTCTTGAATAATTTTGTCAATTTCCTTAAATAGGGATTCAAAGTTGTTTTTTATTAGAGTTTTGAATGGGGTAGCAACCGCTTTATTTTCATCACAAATAGCTAATCCGATATTTTTTTTTCCAGGATCAATTCCTAGTAGTCTAGAATTAAACGTTATATTCTTTTTAAATTCATCTATACTCAGTATATTGTATGTTTTCATCTTAAATGATAATTTCTACTTATTTGCCAATAATCTCAAATGTCAATAGATAAAGAAACAATAAAACATATATCAAAATTAGCTAGAATTTCTCTAGATGATAAAAAAATTGATAATCTGTCTAAAGATCTTTCGTCTATAATTAAATTTATCGAAAAACTTAGTAAATTAAATACAGACGATATTAAACCTTTAACATCTATAATTGAAGCTTCACTTAAGTTTAGAAAAGATAAAATACTAGATGGCAAAATAAGAGATCAAATTTTAAAAAATTCACCTGAAAAAAATGAAGAATTTTTTGTTGTTCCTAAGGTAGTAGAATAATATGTCTGATTTATCAAATTATACACTAGTTGATTTAGTTGAAGGAATAAAAAATAAAAATTTTACCTCCGAAGAAGTTACGAAATCATTTATAAAAAATTCTGAAGTTTCAGACAAACTAAACACATTTATTACAAAATCTTTTGATCAAGCTTTAGTATCAGCAAAAAATTTTGATAAAAAGAGTAAACCCAATGGTTTGTTAGGAGGCATCCCTATTGCTGTTAAGGATATGTTTTGTACTAAAGATGTTAAAACTACCGCCGGCAGTAAAATTTTAAATAATTTTGTACCTACATATGAATCTACTGTTACAAATAAATTATGGTCGGAAGGAGCTTTTTTGCTAGGTAAATTAAATTGTGATGAATTTGCAATGGGTTCATCTAATGAAACAAGTTTTTTTGGAAATGTTACAAATCCATTTGGTGACAAAATAGTTCCCGGTGGATCATCGGGTGGTTCTGCTTCGGCTTTAGCTGCTAATCTTACTCCTGCATCTATCGGAACTGATACGGGTGGTTCTATTAGACAACCTGCCTCTTTCACTGGAACAGTTGGTTTGAAACCTACCTATGGAAGGTGTTCTAGATGGGGGATTGTGGCTTTTGCTTCATCATTAGATCAAGCTGGTCCATTGACAAAAACTGTTGAAGACTGTGCTTTATTACTCCAGGCTATGTCAGGTTATGATCCAAAGGATTCTACTTCAGTAAATATAAAGGTTAACGATTTTAGTTCAAACCTAACAGAAAAAGTGAAAGATTTAACAATTGGCATTCCAAAAGAATATAGAGTTGAAAATATGCCTACCGAAATAGATAAACTTTGGAAAAAGGGAATAGATTTTTTAAAAGATGCCGGTGTAGTTATAAAGGACATTTCGTTACCTCATACAATGTACGCGCTTCCGACTTACTATATTGTAGCTCCAGCAGAAGCATCATCAAATTTGGCCAGATATGACGGTGTAAAGTATGGCCATAGATCAAAAGGTAACAATTTAATCGAGATGTATGAAAATACCAGGTCAGAAGGATTTGGTGACGAGGTAAAAAGAAGAATTCTCATAGGAACGTATGTTTTATCATCGGGTTATTATGATGCTTATTATCTAAAAGCACAAAAAGTTAGGAAATTAATAAAAGAAGATTTTGATAAGGCTTTCAATAATGTTGATGCCATATTAACACCGTCAACGCCAAGTTCGGCATTTAAAATGGGAGAAAAAAAAGATGATCCGGTATCTATGTACTTGAATGATATATTTACCGTACCTGTTAATCTTGCAGGTTTACCAGCGATCTCTATACCTTCAGGATATGATAAAAATAATTTACCTCTAGGTCTCCAGTTAATAGGCAGGCCTTTTGACGAACAAATGATATTAAATTTGTCTTTAGCTTTGCAAAGAAGAATGAATTTTAAAAGAAATATAAAAGCATGGTGGAAGTAATGTCGGAAAAAAAATTTGATTATTTTATAAAAGGAGAGAAGAATAAATGGGAAGTGATTATTGGTTTGGAAGTACATGCCCAGGTTTTATCAAAATCAAAACTGTTTTCTTCTTCTTCAACAAAATTTGGTGCAGAACCAAATACCCAGGTAAGTCTAGTTGATTCTGCTTTACCTGGTATGCTTCCAGTAATTAACCAATTTTGTATAGAACAAAGCATTAAAACTGGACTGGGACTTAAAGCAAAAATAAATCGCCATTCTGTATTTGATAGAAAAAATTATTTTTATGCCGATCTACCTCAGGGCTATCAAATTTCACAGTATAAAAATCCAATAGTAGGCGAGGGGGAAGTAATTTTGGATATGCCTTATGGAACTAAAAAGATTGCTATTGAAAGACTTCATTTAGAACAAGATGCTGGAAAAAGCATTCATGACATGGACCCTGAAAATACTTTTGTTGATTTAAATAGATCTGGAATAGCTCTCATGGAAATTGTTAGCAAACCAGATTTAAGGTCTCCTGAAGAGGTTAATGCTTATGTAAAAAAGTTAAGATCCATAATGAGATATCTTGCTACTTGTGATGGGAACATGCAAGAAGGATCATTGAGAGCTGATGTAAATGTTTCAGTAAGAAGAGTTGGAGAAAAAAAATACGGTACTAGATGCGAAATTAAAAATGTTAATTCAATCAAATTTATGCAAATGGCTATAGAGCATGAAGCCAAGCGACAAGTTAAATTACTAGAAGATGGCAAGGCTGTTGATCAGGAGACCAGACTATTTGATATAAAAAAAAACATAACAAAATCGATGAGACTAAAAGAAGAAGCTCATGACTATAGATATTTTCCTGACCCTGATTTATTGCCTTTAGAAATTGATAAAAGCTTAATTGATAAATTAAAAAAAACTTTGCCAGAATTACCTGATGAAAAAAAGGACAGATTCATAAAAAATTACAACATATCTGCATACGAGGCAAATATATTGGTTTCAGAAAAAGAAATTTCAGATTACTACGAAGAAGTTATTAAACATGCTGATAAGAAATTAGCCGCTAACTGGATAATGGGAGATCTTTTTGCAGTTTTAAATAGAAAAAATCTTTCCATTAAGAGATCACCTGTTAGTGCAAAAAACTTATCTATATTAATTAATTTAATTTCATCAGGGGAAATTTCTGGAAGAATTGCAAAAGAAGTTTTTGAAATAATGATCGAAAAAAATGACAATCCTAAAGAAATCGTTAAATCAAAGGGTTTGAGACAACAAAGTGATCCTAAAGAGTTAGAAAAAATTATAACCGAAATACTAACTAAAAATAAAGATAAAGTAGCTCAATATAGGAACGGTAAAGAAAAACTTTTTGGTTTTTTCGTTGGTCAAGTTATGAAATCAAGCGGTGGTAGAGCAAACCCTAAATTAGTTAATGAAATATTAAAATCTAAACTTAAATAATAATGTTCAAAAATATCGAGGTAAATCAAGAATTACTTGATTATATTTCTGAATTTGGTTATCAGCAGGACCCTATTCAGAAAGAAATTATTCAATACAACAAAAGTTTGAGAAATCAGGAAAGATTACAATTATCAGTAAGTCAAGCCAACCTTCTTCAAACGATGATTAGGCTTTGTAAAATAGAAGAGTGCCTAGAAATAGGTACTTTTACAGGATATAGCGCTTTGTCCATAGCTTTAGCTTTGCCAGAAAATGGAAGAGTTACCACAATAGATAATGATGAAAAAAATATCTCTATTGCCAAGTCTTTTTTTGAAAAAGCTAAACTAGATGACAAAGTTATGACAATATTAGGTCCTGCATTAGATTCTCTTAAAAAATTTGCGCATGACAAAAAATTATTTGATTTAATTTTTATAGACGCGGATAAAAAAAATTACATAAAATATTTCAATATATCTTTAGATATAATTAAAAAAAAAGGAATTATTATTGTAGATAATGTTCTGTGGCATGGAGATGTCTACAATAAAACCATTAATGATAAAGAAA
>Ga0208409_1000470_pt1 | contig 17754 bp, 15 predicted proteins | sample ETNtaG_29_FD_185784 | JGI IMG/M metagenome (GOLD analysis project Ga0208409, IMG submission 185784) | Marine microbial and viral communities from oxygen minimum zone, Eastern Pacific Ocean - ETNP201406SV201 (SPAdes) (version 2) | ecosystem: Environmental > Aquatic > Marine > Oceanic ...
CTGGTTCCTGATATTTTAGATAATGCCTTTGTGATTGTTGATTTCGCCTCGAAAAAACGTGCGATGCTTGATTTGAATATGTTCGCTGATGGCACTTGGTATCAAGAGTCTATCGCTGTTATCGGCTCTCAAGCTAAGGTCGAATGCAAAATTCCTGGCCCGACGCGCTTTTGGCCTAAGGAGTCGCTGGGAGAGTCACCGACACCACAACTTATTCTCAGTCCCCGCGACCCGAAAGGTCCAGTGACACTAGAGGTTCCTGTAGATTCTAAACTATTGGAAGCAGGTGATCATAACGGATCTACCTTCTACCAGCATGAAAAATTTGCTCGAGTTTTGCGAGGCAAGCAGTCAGTAGAAGTTAGCCTGCAAGACGGAATTAAGGCTGTCATGGTTGGACTTGCAGCACAACGTTCTATAGAGACTGGAGAAGCAATAGATTTAACCAGTGGTGAGTACAGTATCTTCTGAATCATTTGTCAAAGGGATTCACAATCCTGTCTGTTGGAAAAATCTATACTACTTTTTACCTCAAAATTATTCGACTCAATACATCGATCATCGGTTACAAAATAAAAATTAATATATTGGCTATATGCTGATAATTTAATTTTTTCCCTTCAAAATGTTTATATTTTTCATATAATTATTTTTTCGTGTAAATAAAAATTAATAATAAATATAAAAGTTATATTCTTATTTTTTTGGCTTCCAATCTTTGCAGATTGAACTGTTTGTATCGAGAGGTAAATAAACCTTACATTCTGTTCTAGCTGAATGATATATAGCGGCCACAAGCTCAATAGATTTTAATCCATCTTCTGGTTTGATAATATTTGAATTTTTACCCATCAAGTGATTTGCAACTTCCTGAAAAAAACTAGTAAAACCATTTTGATCCTTAAGAATTTTATTTCCAGCCTCAAAAACTAAGTTTTCCAGCTCATTTTGTTTGTTTGGATCACGAGCAGTATAAATCCATTCATCATCACCAGGTGCGTAAGGATTATTTCCACTTTCGACAGAAATCTCTTCAAAAACCAACTTCAATCTTGTAGTATTTTTTGCAGCTCCTAGAGTTATTGATGATGTAATTAAAGCACCAGACTCAGTTGTCATTGCAATAGAAGCACAATCTTCTGTTTCAATTTGGTTTACTAAAGTAGAAAGATTTGCTGACACACTATTTATATTTCCCAAAAAATATGATAGCAGATCGTGTGAGTGAATAGCGTGACTTAAAATTGCGCCTCCACCCTCTCCCTCCCAGCTTCCCCGCCATGGGACATTGTAATATTCTTCATTACGGTTCCAATGGACCTCTGATGAGGCAACTATAGGTTCCCCTGTCTTTCCCTTACTAATAAGATCTTTTAAAATAAGAATATTTTTCCCGTATCTATATTGAAATACTGGATACAAATTTTTGTTTATAGAATATGAAATATCGATTAATTTTTGAGCCTCGTTAACACTTGTAGAAAGAGGTTTTTCACAAATAACATGTTTGTCTGCTTTGAGGAATTTGAGCGCAGTAGAAAAATGAAGATGAGGTGGCAAACAAATGTCTACAATATCTATTTCTTTATTTGTTATCATCATATCCATGTTCTTTTCTATCTGACTACCTGGAGAATTTTTCGCAAGATCATTTGCTTTTTCTTCATCAATATCGCAGATATAACTTATATTATAATCGGATAATTCCTTTAAACTTTGAAGATGTGTCGCTGCTATCTCTCCACTACCTAAAATGGCTAATCCCAATGTCATTTTATGGTTTTAAATAGCCAATGCGTTTTGCAGAATTTTGTGCTTTTATTGCCAGTTCCATAACTTTTAAACAATGGGATTGTGGCATCGCAGTTTCAGTACGATTTATAATATCATGTAACAAATTACCAAAATATGTCAGAGGTTCTTTTGAGGCATCAATATATTCACATCGTTTTTTATTAACTATAAAAAGATGATCAGTTCCCTCTCTACCAGCTACATCAACATACTTTCTTAATTCAATATAGCCATCTGTACCAAGAATTGTAAGTCGTCCATCTCCCCAGTTTGGAAGAGCGTCCGGTGTATACCAATCCACCCTTATATACCCTTGGCCTTGATCACCGTGGATAACAATTTCTCCAAAATCTTCTAAGCCTGTATTTTGAGGATTGGCAAAATTTCCAATACTTGAACTAATAATTTCAACATCAGTGGAATTTGTAAAATATAAAAATTGATCAATTTGGTGTGATGCTATATCGCACAATATTCCTCCATATTGATCTTGCTGAAAAAACCAGTCCGGTCTTGTCTCTTTATTTAGGCGATGAGGTCCAATTCCAATAGTTTGAACTACTCTTCCAATTTCCCCTTCATTAATTAGCTTTGATGCCATTTGAACTGAAGGAACTTCAAAACGCTCTGAGAAATCTATAGAAAATATTCTTTTTGTTCTGTTAATTGTGTTACTGATCTCTTCTAATTGATCCAAAGTTGTGCACCCAGGCTTATCCAACATAATGTCTTTACCAAATCTCATACATTCGACTGCTAAAGATGATCTATTAACTGGTATATCGGCTATTAAAATAAGATCAATGTCATGATCATTTAATATAATTTTTTTATCAAAAACTCTTTGGATTGTTGGATGTTTTTTTTCAAAGTCTTGGGATATTCTATTTTCATGTTCTGTCCACCACTTTTTACACGTACAACCAAGTTCAAGCATACCATTTAACTGTCCAAAAATATGCCGGTGTTCAACACCCATAACAGCAATATTAATTTTTTGCATCATTAACTCTTTTCATTTTAAATGACTAAATTGTTATTAATTTCCCTTTATCAGAAGATTCGATTAAAGCATCGATAAGTTCATGGACATTTATTGCTTCTTCACCTGAGATTGATGAATTGTGATTATTTTGTATTGATTTTACAAAATCATCAATTAAATCGCGGTGCCAATCATGTGGGAAGGCCATTGGATCAACTCCTCCGCCCGTACCAGATGTTTCACCAAATTTTTCCATACGTCCATCTAACCAATTAATAGTTAGAACACCAGATTGTAAATGAGCTGAAGCTTTCTCACAATTTAAAGTAATAGACTCTGCATTTCCAGGGAAGGAGCTGGTAGAGGCAAAAATAGCCCCTGATGCCCCACTTTTAAACTTTAATCCTCCTGCAACAAAATCTTCAGTCTCCATTTTGTGAAATTGAGAAGTAGAGGATAAAGCCTGAACTTCTGAGACTGATCCAGTTAAACTCAACATTAAATCTAAAGTATGTATTGCTTGACTAATAAGGACACCTCCACCATCTCGTTCGTATGTGCCTCTACCTGGTTCATCATAATAAGATTGATCTCGCCACCAAGGTACTTGCACTTGAACGGTAAAAATAGAGCCTAAAGAATTTGAAAAAACTAATTTTTTTAATTTTTGAGATGATTCTCGAAAGCGATGCTGAAAAACTATTCCTAATTTAACATTTTTTTCTTTACACATATTAACAATTTTTTTAGCTTCCGCAGATGATCGTTCAATTGGTTTTTCCATCAGAATATGTTTCCCAGCACCACTAAATTGCTGAGCTAGTTTTAGTCGTTGATTAGGCGGGGTAATAATAATGATAATATCAAGTTTTGGGTCATTGATAAGATCTTCAACATTCTTAATAAACGGGAAATCAAAACGTTCAGCAAATATTTTGCATTTTTTTGCATCACGAGAAAATACACCTCTTAAATCAATATTGTCTCTAAGATCGTTAAGAGCTTTGGCATGAGGAGCCGCAGCCATACCAGTCCCTATAACACCTACTCCTAATTTATTCAAACTCATTGTTTAATTCTACTAGAGATGACTTTTCCGTCCACGCCAAACAAATGTATAAATTTTCTATCAAAACTTAAATGAATTAATTCCCCTCTTGATACAACATATTGTCCTGATTGATGAACGGTTAACAGGGGAATACCTTCGGTTTTGCAATATAAATATGTCTCGCTACCCAACTGTTCTGTTAGTTCCACCTTAACGGTGATGTCCGCTGTTTCTTTTTTTGTAATTAATATATTCTCTGGGCGGACACCTAAAGTAAACGAATCGCCATTCAAATCGCCCTGAGAATTTATAACTTCAATATTTAATAAACCTACATTTAAGAATAAGTGGTTTTTTGGTTGCTGAGAAAACTTAACATCTATAAAATTCATCCTAGGGGAGCCTATAAATCCGGCAACAAAAATATCATTTGGATTATTATATATATCTAAGGGTGAGCCAGTCTGTGCAACATTTCCATTATTTAATACAACAATTTGATCAGCTAAAGTCATTGCCTCTACCTGATCATGAGTAACATAAACCATCGTTCCACCAATTTTTTCATGCAATGCTAATAGTTCTTTACGCATCACAACTCTCAACTCAGCATCAAGATTTGATAGAGGTTCATCAAATAAAAAAGCTTTTGGTTCCCTAACAATTGCCCTGCCAATAGCCACTCTTTGTCGTTGCCCTCCTGATAAGGCTTTAGGTTTACGTTCTAGATATTCTGATATTTGCAGTAATTTTGCTGCATTTTGAACTTTTTCATCAATTATTTTTTTACTAATTTTTAAATTTTCCAGTCCAAAAGCCATGTTTTTATATACCGACATATGGGGGTAAAGGGCATATGATTGAAATACCATTGCAAGACCTCGCTCTGATGCGGGAACATTATTTACTTTCTCACCATCAATGAATATATTACCAGAAGTCACTTTTTCAAGACCTGCTATGATTCTTAATAATGTAGATTTTCCGCAACCAGAAGGACCAACTAAAACTAGCAATTTACCACTTTCTAGTTTTATATCAACTCCGTGTATAACCTCATTTTGGTCATAACTTTTATAAATATTTTTTAGAATAATTTCGGTCATTTTTTAATCCTAAAAACTTTTTATCTGTCTCTTCTCAGTTCAGCTTGGCGGGGCTCTGCTCTTTGCAATCTTGTTGGGGGATGATTTTTTAATATTTGTCTAATATCATCCATCATCATATCTCTTATGTTTTTATATGATGAGTGTAGAGCTCCAGCAATATGCGACGTATAAATAATATTGGATTCTTTCCGATATTGTGAGTCAAGAGGTACAGGTTCTTCTGGAAAAACATCAACTGCGGCTCTGTAAAAATTTTTTTCTGCAAGATCAATAAAGGTATCGAATTCTACCACCTCTGCCCTACTAACCAAAATAACAGAACTATCATTTCCAATAAGTTTCAATTTTTCTTTATTTAAAAAACTTTCATTTTCACTAGTAACACCTGTGAGAATGAATAAAAATTTATTTGTTGATAAAACCTCATTCAAATTAGCTGCTTTTAATCCCTGTGTTTCAAGATAACGAGCGGATAACCAAGGATCATAAACAGAAATATTGCAGTTGAAGGGTTTTAAGAGAGGTAAGAGAGATCGAGCAAGATTTCCAAATCCAATAAACCCAACTGAAGAATTAAATAGGGTATAGGCATTTTTATTTTCAGCTATTCCATATTTTTCTGAACCACTTAAGAATTTTTTATAATTTTGTATTATTCCTCTTCCCAATGCTATAGCATAACCAATACAGACCTCGGCAACTGCAGGAGCCATAGCAGGAGCGGCTGACAACACATAAATACCGCGTCGTTGAGCTTCATAATAATCAATATTAGGTTCCCAATTAGCTTTTACATTAATAATTGCTTTTAATTTAGGCGCTCTATGAAGTCTCTCTTTTGGCATATCTGTTTGCCCGATAATTATTTCTACATCTGGCAAAGATTTCTCCACGATTCTCTTCGGTGCACGTTTACCAAAGTGTGTGACCAAGTAGGACAAATTATTTAATTCTTTTTCCACATCCGGAGTAAAAACCATCTCTTTTGTTCGAGGAAAAGGATCAAAAAGTATCAGAGGTTTTTTGTTCATTACTTCATACCCGAGCTAGCTATACCAGTTGTAATAAAGCGTTGAAGAAATGCAAAAATTATTGCTATAGGTAAAAGAGCTAAAATAGTCATTGCTAAGAGATAATGCCACTGAGTAATTAATTCTCCTTGGAATGCATTTAATCCTATTTGTACTGTATAGACCTCGCTTCTTCCCAGAACAATTAAGGGCCATAAAAATTCATTCCAACGCCACATAATTGAAAAAATAGCTAGAACTGCTATCGCTGGAAGCGATAGAGGCAAAACAACACGCCAATAGATAGACCACTCACTGGCATTATCCATTCGAGCAGCTTCGATTAACTCTCGCGGCAATGTTAACATGTATTGGCGGAGTAAAAATACACCTGTGGGTGTTGCGGCCCCCGGCAATATTACACCCCAAAGGGAATTAACCATCATAAAATTTGAAATCACATAATAAACTGGGACCAATATTATCGTAAGGGGAATAAGCAAAGTACCAATAACAAAAACAATTGCGACTGTTTTTCCTTTGAACTCATAAATAGAAAGCCCGTATGCAGCCATCGAATTGATTATAAGTGTAATAATAGTAGCTAGAACAGTTACTGAAACAGAATTTTTCAGGTAATGGAGAAAATTAAATCTTTCCAGCGGTTCAGTATAATTTTCCCAAGCCATTTTAAACTCTCTAATTCTTTCTCTATTTTCTATAGGAATTTTATATCTTATCTTTGGATTGTTAGGATCAACCATTTGTGAAATGATTCCAATACGCCTAATCTCAGCCAATTCCATTAAACTCCCATCCTCCATTTTTACATTATAAAGAAGCAGAGGTTTTTTATATCCTTCAACCATAACCTCTAATTGAGCTAATGGTAAAAAAGTGGGAGGATATTCAGTAAGACCAGCAGCTGTTTTAAAAGATGATAATCCCAACCATAAAACAGGGCCAAACATCAATAAAACTCCGATTGCTAAATAAAAATAAGAAAATAGATCTGTCCAATGTTTCTTATTTCCATAACGCTTTTTCGTCAGCATATTAAAAAGATTTGTTTTTGATGCTATCATTTAATATATTCAAATATCTTGTTTCTTTTCTTCCTTACTCCAACCAAGATAAAGCTGAATAAGAGTTAAAACCAAAAGAACTATTCCTAAGATCATTGATGCAGCTGCCGCAAGTCCAAAATTTTGAACTGCACCAGCTGCTGCAAAACCCGTGGTATAAATATATTGAACAATCAAAGAAGTAGAGGTGCCAGGTCCCCCACCTGTAAGAACATAAATTTCATCAAATGTCTGTACACCTTTTATTAATGCTAAAATAATAACTACAAGTAAATTTGACCACAACAAAGGTAATGTAATTCGCCAAAATATACGCTCACGTTTTGTTCCGTCCATTTCAGCTGCTTCATATAGATTGGGTGGAATTGCTTGAAGTCCTGCGAGAATAATCAATGTGTAAAAACCCATATGTGCCCATATAGATACAAACACGACCCAAAACATAGCCCATGTTGGTTCAGTCAAAAATAATACTTTAGATCCTCCAAAATTTTCAATGAACGAATTTAATAATCCATTTCTAAGAAGAATCCATTTCCAAATTACCCCAACAACAACTGGTGAAAGCAGTACTGGGAAAAAATATACTGAACGAAAAAAACTTCTACCAATAATTTTTTTATTTAAAATAAGTGCTGTGATCAATGAAAAAATTACCATAAATCCTACTTGGAAGAAAACAAACGTAATAGTATTATAAACTCCACGCCAAAACAGGTCTTCATTGCAGCTATTAGGTATAAAATAGTTTTCACAATCAAAGATGAATTGATATTGTTTATCTCCAACAAATGGTCGATTCTCAACATAAAGTTCTGTTCCTCCTGTGAATGAAAAGATGAGGTTAATGCCTAAAGGTATGATTACAAATAATCCAAAAAATAAAAAATTGGGTAATAAAAATATGTAGGGCATGCCATTTATCCCAACTATTTTTTGAATAGGGCGCATTAATACATCAATTGCGCTCATTAACAGCCTAAATGGCCATTCCGCTATTTCATAAATAATTTTTTTTTTAAGCATTAGAGGAGTTGTTGTCGCAGAGACATGGCTTTTTTGAGGGCATATATATCACATTTGAAAGGAGAGGTCCCAACAGAAATGGAAGAGCTACATACTAAATTAAATTTAGAAACAATCTTAGGAAATCGACTGAGCTCTAAAACAATCTTTTAAGTGAGCAAGTCATTGAAAGTTAGCTATCAAAACTTGTTTATAAATATACCTATCAATAAACAGAGGGAACTTTATCTAAATGTGTAATTGCAGGATTTATGTTTTAAAATAAATTATAAACCGCCCGTTAAAAACGGGCGGTTTTTTAAGGTGATCAGCCACCTTTTTTTTCAGCAATTTGTTTAACTACATCCTCATCCATTCGAGTCCAAGCTTCTTCCATTGACATTTCGCCAACGATTGCCTGTCCAAGTCTGGAAATTATTGCATTAAACATTATGCGGTTATCAGTATGTGCTTGTAGATCAAATGCTACAGGCGATATTGTAGGTACAGCCCCTGCAAAAGTTGACAAAGCATGTTTTGCAAGTGCGTTATCTGTTTGATAATCAGGTTGCAAATCCATATGTCCTGGAACAGCTAGGACTTTACCAATGAAGTCGCCCAAAGATTCTTTACTTGCTAAATAATCCATTACTCTTCCAATAGCTTCATTTGCTTTAAATGCAACCAAAGCATTTCCACCTGGCATCCCGCTACATGCAGCAGGCCCACAAGGAGCAGGAACTGCCCACCAATCAAAAGCATCACCTATTTCGCTCGTAAATCTTCCTATTTGCCAAGAACCACTCATCATGAAAGCTACTTCAGCATTATTAAAGTATTCATTTGGTGCATGATAAGTTGTTCCTGAAACAGAACCCCAAAGTTCTTTTGACATGGTACCATCTTGGTGCCAGTCATATAACATTTTAGTCATAGCTTTTAAACCATCATCAACAAGTGCTGGGGTTCCATTGCTGTCAAAATATTTTGCACCCATTGAAATAGCCGGTCCAGAAACTCGGTGTCCTGAACGGTCCCATGCCATTGGGATTGGTAGTTTTAATTTTTTTGCAACTCTGTTTGCAGCAGCAGCCCATTCTTTCCAAGTAGCTCCAGCACCAAGAAGAGGTACACCAGCTTGTTCAAATAAGGTTTTGTTTACATAAGGACCCGTAACAGTCATAGTAGACATAAAACCAGGAATTGAACTTGTATCTCCTGGTAAGCGCATCCAATTTAAGAAAGGACCATAACTTGCCTCCCAGTAACTAGTATCCTTTAAATAAGGTGTTAGGTCTTTATAATATTTAGCCAAACCTCCAAGATCTGTTACACGAGCAATATCAGGTCCCTCTCCAGATGCAAGCTGGACTGGCAGACTATCTTGAATTGATTTATATGGAACCTGATCAAGAATAACACTGATATCAGGATTTTTAGCCATAAATTTATCAAGTTGATCTTGCATTGCCTTACCTTCAGTTTCACCGTCACCGTACCACATAATTCTTACTTCAGTTTTTGCAAAAGAAACTGATGAGATTAAGCTAATAGCAATTGTCATGAAAACAACAGTGGTAGCCTTAAGTATAAATTTTAGATCAATCATCTAATCCTCCAATTTCATATTTAGTTAACTAGTTTATTTAGATCATTACGTTTATCTAACTTATATAACAGTTCGTTAAGAGATAACTCAATTATAAAAACATTACACAATTGCATCACGAACACATGCAACACCATTATTCAAAAAATACATAAAGCTTTTGAGTATTTTTCGATTATTATTAGGTTAAATATTGGGGATTATTGTCTAAATCATGTTAACCTCCTTTTGCTATTCGTTGTAATTGAATTTATTGAGAATGATGCTAATGTATTAGTAAATTCGGAATTGGTCAAGAAAATAATGTCCTTACAAATTTCTCATTAATTTAGAAAGTTTTGATGAAAAAAACTTTTCACTGAATTTTAATATTTATAAGGTATTTAAATGTTTGTCAACAAAAATAATAATTTAATCATTTGTATTTATGCTTCATAGAGGTGCTTAACTTTTTAATAACAGACGAGTTCTTAATTCCGAGAGGGGAAAAAATAAAGTAATAGATCTTTCCTGCACCAAGTAATAGAAATTTTTCCGAGGATTGTTTCTCAATAAGAATAACAAAGTAGGGGAGTACCCCGGAGGGGGTGTTAGGTGCTTGCGTTTTTGTCACAAATTTGTCACAGTTGACCCCAAATAAAGGCAACTATTGGCAATCATGCCCAATATATAAATAACTGATTATTAATTGTTATTTATTGTAGGTAGTTGTATATACGTGACTTTTAATCAGGTGGTCCGGGGTTCGAGCCCCCGCCGACCCTCCATATGTTACCCATGATTTTAGTAACATATGAGCCGCACAAAAATTCCCAACAAAACTTTTTACAGTTTTGTCACACTTTTAACATTTTATATGATTTACAGAAGTTCATGATAGAACTTGAAACAAACCTAAATGCGTTTGTGTTAGGAGCTAGAAATGCTCTCGGGGTACCTGCATTAATACTCTTTTCTGCAATGACCGGTTTTGGTTCATTATGCCAGGAACAAGGATTATCAATTTATATGTCCCTTTTGTCTACAATTTTGATCTGGGGATTGCCAGGACAAGTAGTTCACGTAGAACTTTATGGTATGGGAGCTCCCTTAATTGCAGTCGTTCTCGGTGTAGCTGGAGTAAACGCGCGATTTATGCCCATGACACTATCGATGATGCCTGTTTTTGATGACTCACCTCACAATCGAAGATGGAATTACTTACTAGCCCATATGATTTCTATAAACACATGGACTGAAATGCTAACTAGAAGTCCTGAGATAAGAGCCGACCGCAGAATGGCCTATTTCCTGGGGTTTTCCTTTACATGCATGAATGCCGGAATAATTGGAGTTTTCCAAGGATATATGCTCTTTGAAAGTATGCCTCAAATTATCTCTCTCTCTCTTATTTTTCTGGTACCTATTTATTTTGGATTAATTATGTCAAATACATTAAATCCATCTTATCTGCTCGCCTTTCTTTTAGGTTTTATTCTTGGTCCACCGATGCATTTTTTGACACCACAATGGGGCTTGGTCTTAACCGGTTTGATTACAGGCACTCTTGCATATTTACTTCGACATAAACTTTCATCTGATAAAAATTATAAGGAAGTTAATGGATGATTTTTACACTTGGATCCTTTTCTTATCTGCTGTTTTAGCGACATATATATGGCGTTTTTTTGCTGTCATGATAAGTCACAGAATTGAAGCTAACCATCCAATATTTGAGTGGTTTACTTGCCTGTCCTATGGGATCATTGCAGCATTAGTTGCTAAAATTCTCTTTCTTCCTTCAGGACTTCTCGACCTGGTTCCTCTATGGCAAAGGCTAGTACCAATGGCACTGGCCTTTATAGGCTTTTATCTTCTTGGTAAACGCTTATGGATAGGCATTGTAATTGGAGAAACTTGTTTCATTACACTGCTTTGGTTCAATGGTGTGTGATTTCACGTGAAATAAACTGTAAGAGATAATAGTTTGGTCAAAATGAAATACCAAGAAGAACAATTTTACATTATATCTGATTTAGAGGTTCGACACATATAGGCCTAAAGAAAGTGTTTAAAATCTACTAAACAATTATTGATCCTCTAGTTAAAATACCCTCCGTTTCAGTTAGTATTTCGAGGAACAGCGGGCAATGCGCTACTCTCAGTGTAATGCAACGGTTATTGATGTCAAAAGCATGGGGCAACTACTATATCACCTAGGACGTATAAATATCGCTAGAGGACTTATTTCATGATCAATTACGATTTTGTTCAGGTGACTTATCAATTGATTTAATAGAAGGTTCTCTATCACCCATCATTGCTGGTTTCTGGACACTTTACATCGTCCCAGAAAGTTGAATTGATATTTGGCATTGTTAAAAGCATCCGAAAAATAACAGAGATGGGAAAACTCTCAATATCACCTAAGGCCAACACGTATTGGCCTGTATTAGTTTTGTTGTATACACGGAGGTAGTAAGTACCCTCCTTGTAAAACCTGTTGGATTTGAATTCCTCTCCAATCTCTGGCCCAATCCAGTACCACTTCTCTCCATGTTTTTCATACCATGCCCACCAGTTAAAGTTTTCGCCATCTTTACGTTCAATTAATCCAAAGTTTTCATCAAGGACTTCGAAGGAAAACTTCTTTGAAATTGGGCAATTATCTATCTTAGCTACTGTGATGCCAGCATAAAATTTGAATCTAGAATTACTGTCGATACGGTAATAGTGCGGTTTTCCTATTAGTTCAGAGAAAATTGCCTTGGATATTTCCGGCTCCTCGACAATGTAAGGAGATTTAGCAGTTCTACTCTCAGAATTCAAAACTGGTTGATGCGCATCAACCGGCCATGACGCTAGCATCATAGTAATGCTAAAAAGAATTCGAACCAGAGCTTTTTCTTCCATAAGAATGATTATTTACAAAGGTTTTGTTTATTAGACTCCCATAAAAAGACTCTTTAATTTGCATAAATCTTTATCCCTATCTGACAACAGACAAGTTTGGAATTCGTTAAGTCTGATTAGCAGGGATGTCTTAAACTTTTTCTGAACACGTCAGACCTGAATACGCTCTCTAAGAAACGGAACATCTTCCTGCGGTTCAGCTTGGAGTTCTCTTGCTGCAAGGTGACCGGAATAAACTGCGGAAGCAATGGTTGCTGGAGCAAAAGAGTCCCCAATGCATTTGAGTGTTTTTATTCCAGCATTGGATAATCTTTCAGGATCGCCATTCAACGAGTTAAAAAGCCCATCATTTGGTATCCGCTCGGTGACGAGAAGCAGACTGTCGCATTCCCTTTCGATTTTTCTCTCAGTAAAGATGCAGGAAAGTTCAACCTTTCCTGTTTCTGCAGCCGTAAGAGCAGTTTGCGTGGCAAGTTCCACACCGAGATCCATTAACTGCTTCTGAATCTTTCTCTGCTCCAGGGTTTTGTGAGTCCAAGTTGAAATATCAGGCGCAGGAGTGACAAGTAAAACATCGTGACCTTCCCGCCTTAATTTTTCTGCTAAAACACCGCCCATGTAAAAATGATCATCGTCAAACACCACAACCCGTCCTTTTACTAAAACTCCGTCCATAATATCATCCGGGGTAAATACTTTAAGCTTGTCAAGTCCGGGAATAGGCTCCCGGTGTATTCTTCCTAGTCCGTTCCGCCGCCAAGATGATCCGTTTGCAAGCATCACATGGGAATAGTCGAATTGATCCTCTGCACTGAACTCAAATATTTCATCCGCACTCAGTGGATTTTCTCGATAAATGGACACGTTTGCTAGACGTTCCAACATCAAAACTCTGTAGTCCCGAACACGCCCCCATTCCGCCAAACCAGGCAGACGGCTTTCCCTGCTGACCCTCCCGCCAAGCTCTGCAGAAGCTTCTGCAAGAATTACCCGATATCCACGTTGCCCGAGTGCAAGCGCACATTCCAGCCCGGCAGGCCCGCCACCAACCACCAGCACACCGTCGTCACTAATACTGGGTTCAATACGCTCCGGATGCCAACCACGTCTCCATTCCTCACCCATAGTCGGATTTTGCGTACAGCTAATTGGCACTGATGTTTCGTCACTCATAACACAAATATTGCAGCCAATGCATTCCCGTATTTCATCCTCGCGACCTTCCTCGATTTTTTTTGGCAGGAAGGGATCCGCAATGGAAGGGCGTGCTGCTCCTATCATGTCCATTACACCACGCTGGATCAAAGAGAGCATTGTGTCTGGAGAAGTAAAACGACCGACTCCCACAACAGGCTTTGATGTCATTGATTTGACAAAGGCCATATATGGTTCTTGATAACCTTCACTTTCAAAACGTGAAGTAGCAGAGTCCATGCTCCAGTTGCTGATGTTAACATCCCAAAGATCCGGCAATTCTGCCAGCATTTCAATGATTTCTTTACCTTCATTTTCAGAAGTTATCCCCTGCTCTCCTAAAAACTCCTCAACACAGAAACGCACAGCGACTGCACAACTATCCCCCACTGCATCTTTGGTGTCTTCGATCAACTCACGAAAAAGCCGTACCCTGTTTTCCAAACTACCTCCGTACTCATCCGAGCGACTGTTGATACGGCGAGAGAGAAAATGTGTCAACAGTGTTCCACTATGTGCAGCATAAACGTAAACAAGATCGAAACCGGCCTGTTTGGATCTCAAGGCTGCTTGACGATGCCATTTTCTAAAGTCACGTATATCCGACTTGTCCATTGCACGTGCCTGAATTGGCACATAGGTGCTGACAGAAATCGGGCTTGGAGAAATCGGCGGTATTCGACTATAGTGATTTGTACTGCAGTATCCGCCATGCTGTAATTCTATACCTGCTAACGAACCATGTTTATGAACAGCCTCAGTCATTTCTGCTAGAGCTGGGATATCGTGATCGTCCCAGAGACGCCCTTCTACCAGCGGATCACATTCTGAGCTGGGGTGTATGTATACTTCCTCCGTACAGACTACGCCCCAACCACCTTCAGCCTTTATACCGCGCATCGCAGCCAAACTCTTTGGACGCAAATATCCCATCCCGTTGCAGTGTGGAACTTGGAAAAAACGATTCTTTGCTGTTACAGGCCCGATTTTAACCGGTTCAAAAAGGATATCGAAACGAGGATCTCTCTTCATTTAACAGTTGTTTGATAAATATTTTTCTATAATTACTTGCCGGGAATCAACTTATCATAAAATTAATATGCATCTTAATTCTCTGTTGTGGCATGCTTGAATAATAGGAATAACACCCGAGTAAAGAGACCGCAAGTCCCAATCCTATTGCTTACAGAGTATAAAAAATCATTGAAGGATTAATAGTAAATAATATGCTATGCTGGTATGCATTGAATCGATAGGAGAATTTGCCATTCCTGTATTGCTGTTCGGCCCTATACTTTGATGGTTGGAAAGACACTTTGACAGTAATTTTACGGCAAACGGTACTAGCTGTTTGCTTCGGCAGTGAAGATTTTCATGCAGGCTGTGTGGGTAATTGGCAATATCCATTTTCATAATTATCATACGAGAAAGTTGGAAGAATGAATACCAAATTTGTTGAAGAAGCAGAATCGTTTCTTGAACAGCATCCTGATATTCGTGAGTTTGATTTGTTGCTTCCTGACATGAACGCTGTGTTCAGAGGAAAACGGATCCAACGTAAAAAACTCATCAGTATTTACAAAAATGGATTATATTTCCCAGCTTCTGTTTTTGCCATGGATGTCACTGGGGAGACTATGGAGGAAACCGGACTTGGTTTTAAAAGCGGGGATCAAGACATTCCCTGCTATCCAGTTCCGGGAACTTTGAAAGTTGTACCCTGGCAAAAAGAACGCGGCCAATTGCTCCTTAGAATGCTTGAACCAGACGGTTCTCCATTTCTTGGGAATCCACGTGAAGTGCTTCAATCTGTCTGCAACAAATTATCCGAATTCGGCTGGAAAGCAATGGTTGCAGTAGAAATTGAGTTTTATTTAGTCGATCCAAAACGACGCCCCGGACAGCCACCACGACCTGTATTCTCAAGCTTAACAGGACAAAGGGAAACTGAAGGCCAACTATATTCTTTAAGCAGTTTGGATACTCACGAATTATTTTTAAAAGATATTTCAGAAGCTGCCATTATACAAAATATACCTGCAGACACAGCTCTTGCAGAACTTGCTCCAGGACAATTTGAGGTGAATTTACACCATGTTCCGGATGCAGTTCTTGCATGTGATCACGCAGTACTACTCAAACGCATCATCCGAAGTGCGGCTCAAAATCACAAGGTGGAAGCCACCTTCATGCCCAAACCCTATCCTGATCAGCCTGGAAATGGTATGCATGTTCACATGAGCCTGCTGGATAAGAAAGGACAAAATGTCTTTCAGGGCATTGATGCTTCAGGAAGCCCAGAGTTAAAACATGCTGTGGAGGGAATACGAAGTGTGATGACCGAAAGTATGCTAGTTTGTGCACCGCATGCTAATTCTTATCATCGTTTCCAAAGCGGTTCTTATGCTCCCGTCAACATGTCATGGGGCTATAACAACCGTACAGTATCTCTCAGGATTCCAGCCAATAATGGTCCTGACATGAGGATTGAGCATCGCCTTGCCGGGGCAGATGCGAACCCATATTTGCTGGTGTCAACTTTGCTTGCTGGTTTACATTATGGATTAATCACAAAAACTGAACCACCCGCTCCAGTTGAAGGGAACGCATACTTACAGACTGATACAGAACTTCCGCTAACCTGGGAGCAAGCAAAAAATCATTTTGATCACGCCAAGATTTTACCTAAATATTTTGGAAAAGAATTTTGTCAACTCTTCAGTAATTTGAAGCTGGGTGAGCAAACTCGTTTTATGAATACAATCGCTCCTCTTGAATATGACTGGTATTTGAAAACAGTCTAACTACCCTGCGGCAATTGTCATGAAATTGGAATTATGACATAAATCCTAATATTCAGTAATTTGTATTGCTCCCTAAAGACTTTGCAGAAGCCTTTAGGGATGGATCAGTATTAAAACCGGGTATTTTCGGAAACTGTGTGTTTGCAACGTTTTCTAAGAATATCAAACATTTAACCTTCGCAGGGTGTCAGTCTGAAATTCCTCTCAACTCATCTCAACTCATCTCAACTCCTCTCGATTCCGTATGAATCGGAAGTATTGCTACCAATCTGCTACCAAATTTTCGACGATGTTCTGGGTAGGTGTCAAGGTGTATTTTACTTAGGGTATCTGACTTGTGCGACGTCTGGAGGATGTCTGACTGTGAAGAATTAGTGGGGGCAGTCACAGTAGGTGATGGGGTTGGTTGTGGAGAAATCTCCACGTGGAGTATAAAAATTACTCGGAAACCAAAATTATTCTTCCTTTATCGTTTTCTTTTTTCCGTCATCCCTTAGTGATGCACACAAAACGAACCAATAAAAACGAAGTTGATTGAGAAAACCCTTTCTTTTGGAAAGTTCATCATATTTTTCTATACCACAAACTGTTTTGATATTATTTTTCATTAGATCTGTTCAGAATTTCTAATAAATATGGTGAAATATATTGTGCAGCTTAGAGACATCGTTTGACGAAATAAGGCAATAAATCAGTATTGATTTAACTGTACATGTTTTAGGGATTAATTCTGTGTATTGCTTCACAGAAGAGAGAAAGTCCCTATGGGTTTCCGCTTCCAAATTTGACCTTTAAACTGCATTTATCTTCAGTAACATTCTATTTTTTATACTTTTCCTTCCTAATACGATTAATAATTAAGTGATCTATTGATCTACTACAATTCGAAATCCGGAGTGGTTGGTAGTACTGTCGGGCCTCACGTGTTCTGCGGATGTTTCAGCGCATTCAAAATGCCGCGGAATTCTGAAAGCCCACGCATCCACCCTATAAGCGGATAGCCGGGATGTGTGCCACGTCCGATATCCGAAAGCAATTCATGCTCATGGTCGGGGCGAAACACGATCTCATGATCAGCGCGGCCGGTTTGACGGCGGTGTGATTCTTCATCCATTTGACTCTTTTCGATTCTCATATTAAGAAAAATGAGATAGGATCGAGCGCCAATTCCATTTTCTAGTCCTTTTCCAAAGCCATATTCCTACTGAGATTAACC
>Ga0208409_1000472_pt1 | contig 17686 bp, 14 predicted proteins | sample ETNtaG_29_FD_185784 | JGI IMG/M metagenome (GOLD analysis project Ga0208409, IMG submission 185784) | Marine microbial and viral communities from oxygen minimum zone, Eastern Pacific Ocean - ETNP201406SV201 (SPAdes) (version 2) | ecosystem: Environmental > Aquatic > Marine > Oceanic ...
TTCAAGTCAACTTTATCTGATTTAATATCTATTTTCTTTGAAGGAGAATATTCTCCAGTATCTAAATTAATAGCTTCTAGAATTTTTTTGTTATCAACTTTATTCATTCGATAAAAACCACCCTTGCCTTTTCTTCCGGTAAAACCTGTTTCAATTAATTTTTTGATTAATGGAATTTCTTTTGCAACAATTTGAAATTCATCATTTTTAGGTAATTCTTTAATAAAACTTTTAAGTACGTCTGCCATCAAATCAATTCCAATCAAATCATAAAGGCCAAAAACTCCAGTTTTAGGTATTCCCATAGGGCGACTAAAAATTGCATCCGCTTCCTCTATGGAAAGCTTCATTTTGAAAGCTTCTGTCATGGCAACTTGCATTGCATAAACTCCTACTCTATTTCCTAAAAAGCCAGGAGTATCGTTGCAAATAATTGCTCCCTTTCCTAATTTTTCTTCACAAAATTTTTTTAAATAATTGATTTTTTCTAAATCATTATTTTCATTTTTTACTATTTCCAAAAGACCCATATATCTAACTGGGTTAAAAAAATGCGTTATGCAAAAATCTTTTTTTTCTTCGTTAGACAAATTTTGAGATAAAATTTTTATAGGAATTGACGAAGTGTTTGATGATACTATTGCTCCAGCTTTTCTTTCTTTAAATATTTTTTCATAAATATTATGTTTTATGTCGATTCTTTCAACTACAGCTTCAACGATCCAATCTGCTTCTTTAACAACATTAAAATCATCACTAATATTACCAGCGTTAATATTGTTAATTTTTGATTTATCAATTAGCAAAGGTGGTTTTGACTTATAAATTCTATCTTTAGCTTTCTCGCTAATTTCTGTTTTTAAATCTAATAAAGTTACGGGAATATTGGCATTGCATAACTGGGCAGCTATTCCGCTTCCCATTGTTCCCGATCCAATTACAACAACTTTTTTTATTTCCATAAATAAAATGATTTTTAACTTATAATAATCTAACTAAAAATTATCAAATTTATCTAAGCTTAATTCCTCTTAATCTTTCAGATCTTCTTCTTAACAATTCAACTGTTGTTAATAAAAAAATTGATAAAATCACCAAGCATGTAGCCATACATAAAATTACAGGACTTATTTCTTGTCTTATCCCTGACCACATTTGTCTTGGAATAGTTTGTTGTTCAACGCTACCTAAAAAAAGTACAACAACAACTTCATCGAATGAAGTAATAAATGCAAATAAAGCTCCCGAAATAACCCCTGGAAGTATCAGTGGCATAATTACTTTAAAGAATGTTTTCATTGTGCTGGCTCCCAAACTTTGAGATGCTCGTACAAGGTTGGTATCAAATCCTGTGAGTGTAGCCGTAACTGTTATAACAACAAATGGTGTTCCTAAAGCTGTGTGAGCTAGAATGAGTCCTGTATAGGTGCCCACTAAACCAAATTTTGCATAAAAAAAGAAAATACCTGCAGCAGTTATGATTAATGGAACTATCATTGGCGATATTAAAACAGCCATTAGAAGACCTTTAAATGGTATATGAGGCCTGCTTAAACCTAAAGCTGCTGTTGTTCCCAAAGTTGTTGCAAGAAAAGTTGCTGATATACCAATAATAAAACTGTTTACAGTTCCTAGCATCCATTTATCAGTACATACAGTGGTAACACCCACATCGCATATACCTAGCATTTGTCTATACCAACGTAAAGAATATGCATCTGGGTCTAATCTCAGCATACCTTCGGTAAAACCAAAAAACGGCGACACATTAAAAGACAAAGGAATAATAATAAATATTGGAGCAATAAGAAAAAAGAACACTAAACCACAGTAAGTTAAATATGTATAATAGCCTGCTCTTTGTCCAGGTGTTGTATATGTAGGTAAAGCCATAATATTTATTATCCTAATTTTATATTTTCAATTCCAACTACTTTGTTGTAAACCCAATAAAGAACCAACATTACCGCTAATAGTATTGCCCCTAATGCTGCACATAATCCCCAGTTTAAAGTTGTTTTTAGGTGGAAAGCGATAAAGTGGCCAATCAAAAGACCATCTGAACCACCTACAAGTTCTGGTGTTATAAAATATCCAATTGCAAGAACAAAAACCAACAATCCTCCCGCACTAATTCCTGGAACTGTCTGAGGCATATAAATTCTATAAAAGGCATGCATTGGTTGAGCTCCTAAATTCAACGCTGCACGCATATAACTTGGAGGAATCGTTTTCATGACACTATACAAAGGCAAAACCATAAAAGGCAGCAGTATCTGAGTCATTGCAATTAATGTGCCGGTTTCGTTGTATATTAATTGCATACGATTTTCATCAGCAATTATCCCGGCCCAAACTAAGATGCTATTAAAAACACCTTTTTTCATTAATATTATTATCCAAGAAACTGTACGAACCAACAAAGATGTCCAAAAAGGCAATAGCACAAATATCATAAGTAAATTACTGTATTTTAGTGGCAAAGTAGCCAGTAAATGAGCAATAGGATATCCTAATATTAAACAAAATAGTGTTACGAGAATGCTAACTTTAAAGGTTTTAATCCAAGTATGGTTATATATTCTTCTTTTTTTTGGTTGTTGTACAATTTTTCTTTTTGCATCATACTTTAAATCTACAGCATTTAAATAATATCCAGCTGTATAAGGATTAACCATTTGACCCATGGCCTGCCAAAATTCCATATTGGCCCACCTCTTGTCTATTGCAATCATTTTTTCTTTATAAGGGCCTTCTTTAATTTTTTTGAATTTTCTTTTAGATTTTTTTATTAAACTTTTCCAACCTGATTTGCTATAATTCATACGGGTACTAGCTTTACCAATCTGTCTTTTGTCAGCAGTCATGACTTCATTAAATAAAGTTGCGTACATTTCTTCTGATGGAAGTTCTTTTTGATCCCACTGTTCATAAATTTTAAAAGTTTTTGGAAATACTGTATTAATTTGTTTATCATCAACACTTCTTAACAACATGCTAAGTATAGGAATGACGAATGTGATAATAATAAATAATGTAAGAGGTAATACTAAAACTAATGCTCTAATTTTATTTATTCGTTCAGCACGTTTTAAACTAACCTTTAAAGGTATACCGTCAGTTGTGAGTATTTCACTCATATGAAATCATTATTACTAAAAAAAAGGCGGGATTAAATCCCGCCTTTTATATTTATAAATAAATATTATTTATTTCCTGCCATCCACGCTGACCATTGTTCTTTTAGTTCAGCATTGTTATCAGCCCACCATACAGGATCCGTAAATACAGATTTTTTCAATCTTTTTTCAGTATCCGGCATGTGTGGTAGTACGTTTATACCAGTATGGAACCAAGGCTCGTTCTTCGCTATAATATCAGTACCACATGGACGCATTGGCATGTAAGTTATATACTTAGCTTGTTCTGCTTGAGATGCACAAGAAGTAGCATGTTTCAAGAATTCAATAGCTTCTGCTTTGTTTTTTGAACCCTTAGGAATAGCTACCCAGTCAGCATCAAGTACTTGACCTTCCCAAACATAATCGAAGCTAGCACCTTCTGAAAGAATAGCGGCTCCAGCACGACCATTGTAAACAATAGACATAACTACTTCACCGCTTGATACTAATTCTAACGGTTGAGCTCCTGCTGACCAGTGAACAACATGTCCTTTAAGGTCTTCAAGTTTAGCAAATGCTCTATCTGTTCCGCCGTCACCTTGTAAAACTGAATTTACTTTAGCTGGCTTAACTCCATCAGCAACAAGTGCCATTTCTAAAACAGCTTGTGGCCAAGTGTGAACACCTCTTTTTCCAGGAAACTTTTTAACATCAAAGAAATCTTTCATTCTCGATGGTTTTTTTCCAGGAAAAGCTTTTGGATCGAATATTATTACATATGTCCAAAATATCTGTGGTGCAGCACATTCTGAAATTGGTCCGCTTGTTCCAGTACCATTTTCAACTATACTGTCTGGAAAGCTTGTACCATCAGGTGCTTTCTCCCAGCCACTCGTGTCTATCACTTCAAGTAAACCTTCGTCGCAACCATTAATTGCATCCACAGGTAAAATGTCTACTACATCCCAATTTACATTTCCTGCTTCTACTTGAGCTTTAATTTCACCGAGTCCACCATTATAGTTTTCAACACTAACCTTTGTAGAACCATTTTTAACAGGTCCCCAAGTGTCAATGTAGCCCTTTTGTTGACTCATTGTGTAAGCGCCTCCCCATGATACAAAAGTAAAATCAGCATAAGCAGTTGTAACAAATGCTACCGATACCATTGCAAAAAGGAATGCTTTAATTGTCTTAATCATATATTTTCCCTTCAAATTAAATTTGATTTAAGTTTATATAATCCGAAAATAAATCATATATAAGGATTGACTGCAAAAACTTTTTTAAGTTATTTAGTGGTTTATCCTAGGTCTAAAGCCCTTGAATCACTTGCTTTCCAAGAAAGTTTTACATTGCTTCCTTCTTTTAGATTAGAGCCTTTATAAGAATTAGGAACTTTAACAATAAACTGATCATTCCCACAAACTTCAACTCTTGTTCGAATATGATCACCAAGATATATTAGTTCTTTAACATGTGCTTCAAACTTATTTTCAAATTCACCTTCTGTTGTATTTATTGCTACTCTTTCTGGTCGAAGTGAAATTGTAGAATTTTCTCCAACTGAACTGACGTTAACTTTTAAAGATACTATGTTTTCTCCATTTTCTGTCTCGATTACACAATTCGTTCCATTAATTGATTTTACTTTTCCTTTAATTTGATTATTTTCTCCAATAAACTGAGCAACAAAAGCATTATCTGGTTTCTCGTATAGCACATCTGGCGTTGATATTTGTTGAATTTTTCCATCATTAAAAACTGCAATACGGTTTGACATTGTTAAAGCTTCACTTTGATCGTGTGTTACATAAACAACAGTAATGCCAATTCTTTCGTGAATATGTTTTATCTCATATTGCATCTGTTCTCTTAATTTTTTATCTAAAGCTCCTAAAGGTTCATCCATTAAAACTAATCTTGGTTCAAAAACTAGAGCTCTAGCTAATGCAACACGTTGTTGTTGTCCTCCTGATAACTGCATCGGCATTCTTGATCCAAAAGCATCAAGCTCAACCATAGATAAAGCTTTTTTAACTTTTTCTTCGGTATCTGATTTTGACAATTTTCTAACTTCTAATGGAAAAGATAAATTTTCACTTACAGTCATATGTGGAAAAAGAGCATAGTTTTGAAAAACCATTCCAATACCCCTTTTATAAGGTGGAATACTACTAATTGGTTCTCCCTCTAAATATATTTCGCCGCTTGTTGGAGTTTCAAATCCAGCAAGCATCATAAGTGTTGTTGTTTTTCCTGAGCCAGATGGACCTAGTAAAGTTAAGAATTCACCTTGTGGAACATCTACATTCAAGTCTTTTACAACTAAGATTTCACCGTCGTAGCTTTTGTCAACTTTTTCAAATTTAACGAAGGCATCTTTTTCAGGCATGAAGATTTAAAACATGTGGTAAGATTTTTTTCAAGAGCTATTATTTGTTATTTAACACTTTATATAGAGTTCTTTCGAGATATTACAAAATAATTCTCCTCCTGTTTCTGTAGCTCTTACAGATTCAGAAGCTTCAACTCCCCAATCTCCAAATTGCATAACTGCTATCATATGAAATGTAACATTTGGTTGTAAAATAGTTTTATCACCTTTTGAAATGTTTAAAGTGTGCTCTCCCCAATCCGGAGGGTAACCAATTCCAATGGAATATCCAGTTCGAGATTCTTTTTTAATATTATATTTGTCTAAAACTCCCCAAAATTTTTGAGCTACGTCATCAGCGGTATTACCAGGTTTTACAACAGAAATTCCTGTCTCCAAGGCCTCAATGGTAGCTTTCATTGCATCAACTTTTTTTTGTTCAGGTTTTCCTAGTAAAACTGTTCTTGCCAATGGAACATGATATCTTTTATAAACCCCTGAGACTTCAACAATTGTTGCTTCTCCTTCAACAAATTTATCTTGTGAAGCTGTTAAATGTGAAGCTGATGTGCCTTTTCCTGTGGGTAACAATGTTGTAATGCCTGCGTATTCTCCGCCAAATTCTGGTGTTCCTTTAAATAATGCCCTTTGAATTTCTGCAACAGCATCACATTGTCTTACTCCAGGATTAATTGTTTCCATTGCAGTTTCCATTCCTTTTTGTGAAATTAAAGCGGCAGATTTCATGTAGTTTATTTCAGCATTAGATTTAACCAACCTAACCCAATTAACCAATCTTTCTGAATCTTTTAATTTTGCATTTGGTAAACCTTGTTTTATTTTTTCATAACAGTATGCCGTGAAGTAATGGCTATCCATTTCTAAACCAATACTTAATTTATCCCATTTTCTTTGTTTAATAATTTCCACAAGATTGTCATATGGATGAGAAGGCCATGTGTGAATATATTTTTCATGATACTTAATGATATTTTCATCTTTTAAATACGTTTTTATATAAGCTCCGCCTGCATCTTGAGCTCTTACAAAACAAATTGGCTCTTCTGCATTTACATGGACTATAACGCACTGCGCATAATAAAAAGACCAAGCGTCATAGCCTGTTAAATAATTCATGTTTGCGGTATCTTGAGAAATTAATAACTCAATGCCCTTCTCTTGCATTGAGCTTTGTACTTTTTTCAATCGTTTTTTATATTCTTCAACTGTAAACAACATAATTAAAATTTAAAAATTTTTTATTTCCTTAATATCATCAAGATATGGTAGTTTTTTTCTTACAAAGTTTATTAGATTTAAGTCAATCTCTCCTATAATTAATTCTTCTTTATCTTTTGCGGAAACAACATCTAGCCCTTTTGGATTAATAATTTTGCTTTCGCCCATAAAGTTTATACCATTATTTTTTCCACAACTGTTGGCATAAGCAACGAAAACCCCATTTTCAAAAGCTCTGCTTCTTGAAATATATCTTGCTGCTGCTGGCCACTGATCAGATTGTCCGGTCGGAGCAATTACAAGATCAATTTTATTGAATGCGGCATTTCTAATAATTTCTGGAAATTCTAATTCATAACAAATAACAAGCGCAATCTTTAGCCCGGCTATATTAAATATTGAATTTTTTTGCCCTGGGTAAAAAATTTCATTTTCATTAGAAGTTTTAGGTAAAACAGTTTTTCTATGATTGATTAAAGATACTCCTTTACTATCAAAGCATTGGGCTGAATTGTATAATTTGCCTCCTTCCAATTCAGGATAGCCATATATTATAGATAAATTAAATTTTTTAGCCAAATTGCTAATAGACTTTCCAAAAGAATCTTCTGACTTTTCTGCATATTTTTTAATATCTTCAACATTCCCATATCCTGACATAAAAAGTTCTGGGCACACAATGATATCAACTTTTTCTTTTATTTTTTTTATTGCCCGATCTAAACGTTCAATACGATCCGCTGGAGTTTCTTTTCGTGATTGATATTGAAATATCCCAATAGAATTCATTTTTTCCTAATTCAAATGCACTTGCATTGCCAATAATGCAGCACCTATAATTATAGCATCAAATGATTGAGACATATTCTTTAAATTATTAAATCTTTAATCTCCTTGGAATGATGAGTAATTTGCTCATATCCATCTTTTGTAATTATAAAGCTATCTCCAACTTGACCTCGAAAATTTTTAGTGCTACTGCCACCATCTACTACTAATACCATTCCTGTTTGAATAACTGTTTTATTGCCTGAAACAAGTTGAGGTTCTTCTAGAACACTAAAACCCGTTCCTCGCCCACATCGATATTTTGGATAAGGATAACCTTCAGATTGAATGGTATCGGCGTAAGCTGCATGTATTTCTTCTGCCGTAACACCTGGACGAAGTACATCTAAAGCAGCTTTTTGAGACTTTACCGCAACTTCTTGCGCTTTTATTTGATCTTTATCCAGAATTTCTTCAACCCAAAAAACGCGATCAAAACCTAATCTGAATCTATGAAAATTTGTTGATCCACAATAACAAACAAAAAAAGGCTCTCCTCTTTTGACCAATTTTGTTGTTGGCCGATGATGTGTTCTAGGCAAATCTTTCCCGGAGGCCATTACAGGCAAGAAATGTATGTTTGGTGACATGCTTTTATTATTCGGGTAATGAGTTTTTAAAAGTTCAGCTGCCTTTCTGGTGCCTGCTTGTGATTGAGCGATAGCAATTTCATATTCAGGAACGTTATGTCCTAATGCTTTTTTTGCTCCTTCCATCATAGCCATAGCAACTTCTCCTGCATGTCTTGCAATTTTCAATTCTTCATCTGTTTTAATCACGCGGATGTCATTTATTATTGGGGTGATGTCTCCCATGGGTTTGCCATTCATTAATTCAGATAAATAAATACTTACTGGCGCATTTATCTTGTATTTCTCACATGCAATATTTTTATTTTGTTTTATAATTTTTGGTAAAAATTCTCTCCATTCATTACCAACGCCGTCATTCCAAGTCTCTATTTTCTTTACAGGAACATCCTCTGGCACTAAAAAGACGTCCAATAAAGGTGTAATCAATGTGCTTTCATCATCTTTTGGCACAAGAAGAATTGTCGGGCGACCAAATTCCATATGAACAAAATATTGGTATCCGGTAAAGTAATATAGGCTGTCATCATCGGTTATAACCGCAAGATCTATATTGTCTTGCTTCATTTTCTCTCTTAATTTAAGTAAATTTTTTTTAAACATTTGTCCTTCCTATTTTTATATATTTTATTTTAACGGCGTTTCATTTAATTAGTCTTAAATAGTTTTCCATATCCGTTTATTGAAGAATCATAGCCAATAGATCTTATTGTGTCCCAAATTAGCGCCTGATTACTAGATAAAACAAATTTATTTAATTTTTTTTCAAGCTTTTCAATTATTGGTAGAGCTGGTAAAGCTGTACAAGAAACAAATAATGCTTCTGCATCTTTTAGATCGATCTTTGAAAGTACTTCGTATAAATAATTTTGATCAACTTTTCCAATATCTACATCTGTTTCAATGTCAAAATATGAGTTTGAAGTTACAACAAAATTTTCTTTTTTAAAAAACTCTACCACTTCATCGTTTAATTCTTTTATATAAGGAGTAAAAATAGATACTTTGTTAATATTTAATTTTTTTAAAGCTTTTACGGCAGCGGTGCTTGGTGCGGTAACTTTTGCTTCAGGTTTTGCTAATTTAACTTTTTGTTCAATTGAACTATATCCAGCAGCTATAGTTCCCGATGTACAACCATAAACTACACAGTCTATTTTTTCATTTGGAAGTATATCTTTAGTAACTTCGGTTATTTTTTGAGACATTTTTATTAAATTGTCACGTGTTAAAGGATTATAACATTCTATTCTATTTACAAAAAAATCAATATTTTTGTCTTTAATTACATTAATAAAGTCTTTTTCAATCATAAAATCACTGGCTAATGCAATTAAACCTATTCTAGGATTTGGATTGAGATTATATTTCGGTTCTACTTTTGTTGAATACATTTTTAAAAAAGAAATATAACATAAGGTTCTTAATATTCATTAAAATTAAAGAGGTTATTATGAAAATAGGTTTTATAGGACTTGGTAATGTCGGTAGAAAACTTGCTGCCAGTTTATTAAGAAATAAATTCGATTTAACAGTAAAAGATTTAGATAATAAAATCGAAAAAAATTTTATTGATAACGGAGCGAAGGTTGCGAACACCGCAAAAGAATTAGCTGAAAATGCTGATTTAATAATCACTTGCTTGCCCTCACCTGAAATTTGTGCCGAAGTTATGGAAGCAAAAAATGGTATAATAAATGGTCTATCAAAAAATAAAATTTGGTTAGAAATGAGCACCACTGATGAATCTGAAGTAAAAAGATTAGGAAAATTGGTTGCTGATAAAGGAGCAACTCCTCTTGATGGTCCAGTAAGTGGTGGATGCCACAGAGCAGCAACAGGAAATATTGCTGTGTTTGTTGGAGGAGAAAGAAAAACTTTTGAAAAAATTTTACCTGTCTTAACTGTTATGGGAAGAAAAGTTTTGCATACTGGTGAGTTAGGTTCTGCTTCAATTTTAAAAGTAATTACTAATTATTTAGCTTCAGTACATTTAGCAGCTTTAGGAGAAGCTTGGACAATTGCAAAAAAATCAAATTTAGATTTAACAAAAACTTTTAAAGGAATTAGCGTTTCTTCTGGAAATTCATTTGTTCACGAAACTGAAAGCCAAGTAATATTAAATGGATCATATAATATTAATTTCACAATGGATCTAGTTGAAAAAGATATGAAGCTTTTTAATAATCTATCAAAAAAGCTTGATGCCTCTCTTGAAATTAGCACCCTGGTATTAGACATTTTCAAAGATGGTCATAAGAAGTATGGATCTAGAGCATGGTCGTCCATGGTAGTTAAAAGAATGGAAGAACTAAACAATACTAACTTTCGAGCTGAAGGCTTTCCGTCAGAGTTGGTGGATAATGAACCAGAGGCAAAAGGTCATGAAATATAAGATTTATATTTTATTTTGTTAAAAATAAGCTTAGGCTAAGGGAAAAAAAATGACAAAAAATTTAATAGAAAGACTTAATGAAGGACCGGTCCTTTGCGCAGAGGGGTACTTGTTTGCAATGGAAAGAAGAGGATATTTGCAAGCTGGTGCTTTTGTTCCAGAAGTAGTTTTGGAACATCCAGAAGTTGTTTCACAATTACATAGAGAGTTTATAAGAGCCGGTAGCGATGTCGTACAGGCATTCACCTACTATGGTCATAGAGAAAAATTAAGAATTATTGGTAAAGAACATTTACTTGAATCTCTTCAAAAAAATGCATTAAAAATTGCAAAAGACTCAAGAGATGAATTTAAAGATTTAGATTTATTAGTTTGTGGAGATGTAGCTAATACAAATATTTACGATCCAAATGATAAAAAAACTAATATTGAATGCCAAAAAATGTTTGAAGAACAAGTCCAATGGGCAAAAGAAGCTGGGGTTGATTTCGTAGTGGCCGAAACAATTACATGGCTTGAAGAAATGAAAATTGCACTTAAAGCTATTAAAGATGCGAGTCTAATAGCTGTCTGCAATTTTTCTATTAAACGAAATGAAACAACAAGAGACGGTCATACTCCAGGTGATGCATGTAAAATTTTAGAAGACAATGGCGCAGATGTTGTTGGATTAAATTGTTTTAGAGGACCCAAAATGACTATGAAACTTTTGCCTGAGATTAGGGAAAAAGTTTCTTGTCATGTTGCAGCCTTGCCTGTTCCTTATAGAACTACAGAAAAAGACCCAGGATTTATAAATCAAACTGATGAAGGTTGTGATTGTATACCAGGGGGAAATGCCTTTCCTGTTGCATTAGATAATTTGTATTGCAACAGATTTGAAATGGCAGAGTTTGCAAAAGAATGTGCTAATAAAAAAATAAATTTTATTGGAATTTGTTGTGGCGCTGAACCTCATCACGTTAGAGAAATGGCAGTTGCATTGGGTAGAAAACCAATTTCTTATAAATATTATCCTGATATGTCAAAGCATTATGCGCTTGGCACAGATCCAACTTTGAAACATTTAAATACAGATGTAGCAAAAACATTATAGATATTAAGTGATGGAAACACATGCTAAAGTAGTTGTAATTGGTGGTGGTGTTGTAGGTTGTTCAATACTTTTTCATCTTGCAAAATTTGGTTTAAAAGATTGCATTCTTCTTGAAAGAAAAGAGCTTACTTCAGGCTCTTCTTGGCATGCGGCAGGAAATGTTCATGTAATTTCAAGCGATCCTAATATCTCGAGACTGATGGCTTATACTATTAAGCTATACAAAGAAATTGAAGAAACGTCAGGTCACTCAACTGGATTTAAACCTAGCGGTGGTTTTTATTTAGCATCAAATGAAGCTTGGGATGACTATTTAAAAAGAGAAAGATCAAAAGCAAGATATATGGGTCTTGATCAAGAGTTTATTTCTTTGGAAGAAGTAGCAAAAAAAAATCCATTAATTGACCCAAAAAGATATATTTCTGCTTTATGGGATCCAATAGATGCTGAAATAGATCCTTCAGGTGTTACTTATGCTTTTGCAAAAGCTGCTAAAGTTCATGGGGCAAAATATTATAACAACACAGTAGTTATAAACACCAAACAAAAACCAGATAAAACTTGGGATGTAATTACAGATAAAGGAAATATTAATGCTGAAATAGTAATTAATGCTGGAGGATTATGGGCTAGAGAAGTTGGTCAAATGGCAGGAATTAATTTACCTGTGCAACCAATGGAACATCATTATTTAATTACAGAAGCGATACCAGAAATTGAAGCAATGGGTGAAGACAAAAGATTACCTGTTGGAACAGATTTTGAAGGTAATATTTATTTTAGACAAGAAGGAAAAGGAATGCTTCTTGGCACCTATGAACCAAAATCAACTCCTTGGAAAGTTGAAGGAACACCAATGGATTTCGGTCATGAACTTTTAGAACCTAAATTAGAAAATATTCAAGACAGGCTTGCTATAGGTTTTAAAAGAATGCCAGCTCTAGAAAAAGCAGGAATAAAAAATATTGTTAATGGTCCTTTTACTTTTGGTCCAGATGGAAGCCCTTTAATTGGTCCGGTGCCAGGTTTAAAAAATTATTGGGTTGCAGTTGGTGTTATGGCTGGATTTTGCCAGGGAGGTGGAGTTGGAAAATGTATTGCTGAATGGATAATAGATGGAGAACCATCAATAGACGTTTGGGCAATGGATGTTGCACGATTTGGTAATTATGCTTCTCCTCAATATGGAACAATAAAATCTTCAGAAAATTATGAGAGAAGATTTATTATGACCTTCCCAAATGAAACTTTGCCTAAAGGAAGAAAACAAAAAACCACAGCTCTTTATGACCGTTTTGTATCAATGGGTGCTGTAATGGGAGATAGTTTTGGATTAGAAAGTGTTTTGTGGTTTGCTAATGATCCAAAAGATGCCTACGAAGAACCAACTATAAAAAGATCTAGATCTCATGATTATGTTTCAAAAGAAGTTAAAAATGTTAGAGAAAATGTAGGAGTTACTGAAATTGCAAATTTTTCTAAACATGAATTTCAAGGACCAGATGCAAGAAAATTTTTAGATTATATTTTAGCAGGTCGAATTCCAAAACCTGGAAGAATCTGTTTGAATCCAATGCTAACACCAAAAGGCAAACTTTATGGTGACCTAACAGTTGCTTGTCTTAATGATAATAAATTTATTGTTTTTGGTTCTGGAGCTGTTCAAGAAATGCATAGAAGATGGTTTGAAAGCCATTTAAAAGATTTTGATATTGTTTACAAAAACAGATCTGATGATTTTCATGGTCTCGCCTTATCAGGGCCAAAATCAAGAGATTTATTACAAAAATTAGTTAGAGAAAACATCTCTAATGAAAATTTTAAATTTAGAGATGTTAGAGAAATGTATGTTGCTGGAGTTCCTGCGATTGTAAATAGAATTTCTTTTACTGGAGAACTTGGTTATGAAATTTACGTTGCGCCACATTTCCAATTAAAATTATATGAAGAAATGGAAGCTGTAGGCAAAGAGTTTAAATTAAAACCTTTTGGCGGGAGGGCATTAATGTCTATGCGGCTTGAAAAAAACTGGGGTGCTTGGACATTGGATTTTAGACCAGATTTTACTGCAAAAGAATCTGGTTTAGATTTTTTTATCAATTGGAATAAGGATTTTATTGGCAAAGAAAGTGCAAAAAAAGATAAGAGTAAATTAAAACTTACTCCTTTAATTATTGAAACAGATGACATCGACGTTACAAACAATGAAGCAATAGTCAAAGATGGAACAAGCATTGGTTACATTACTTCTGGAGGTTTTGCTCATCATGTAAAAAAGAGTGTTGCTTATTCTTATCTAGATGAAGAAATATTAAAAACGAATGAAAAATTCCAAGTAGAAATAAATGGCAATTTTTATAATAGCACTATCATAAAAGAACCACTTTATGATCCACGTGGAACAAAAATGAGATCTTAGAATCTACCTTTAGTTGAATTGTATTTGATTTTTTCCGTTTAATATGTTTTCCTTACACATATAAAAACGAAGGGGGAATATTAATGAAAATAAAAAAAATAATTGTTTCCATATTGTCTATATTATTTTTCAGTGCATTCGCTGGAATAGCTAATGCAGATTGTGGAAAAGTTGTGGTAGCTAATCAAAACTGGGCATCAGCAGAGCTGATGGCAGAAGTTGATAAAGTTATTTTAGAAAAAGGTTATGGTTGCGAAGTTGAGCTTATTCCAGGTGCAACAATGCCAACATTTACTTCAATGGATGAAAAAGGCGCTCCAGACATGAACCCTGAACAATGGGCTAATGCTGTTTATGAACCTTTAAATAAAGCAGTTGATGAAGGCCGTTTAGTTATAGCTAATAAAGCACCAATTACAGGTCTTGGAGAAGGTTGGTGGTTAACACCCGGTTCTATTAAAAAACATCCTGAGCTAAAAGGTATGAATGCAGTGGAAATTTTAAAACATCCAGAGTGGTTCCCAGATAAAGAAGATCCTTCAAAAGGAGCTTTTCATGGTTGCCCTGCAGGTTGGGGATGTCAGTTAGCTAATGCAAATCTTTTCAAAGCTTTCGAAATGGAGAAAAAAGGATGGAAATTAATTGATCCAGGTTCTGCAGCAGGTTTAGATGGCTCTATATCAAAGGCTGCTGAGTCAGGAAATACTTGGTTTGGATATTATTGGAACCCAACTTCAATTGTTGGAAAATATGGTTTAGTACATCTTGATTTTGGTGTGCCTTATGCAGGTGATGAAAATTGGAATGGCTGTATAGTTAAGCCTGAACAAGAATGTGTAGATCCAAAACCATCTGCTTGGATTGTGTCAGAAGTAAACACTATCATTACATCTAAGTTTGCAAAACAAGGTGGAAAAGACATAGTTAAGTACATTGGAAATCGTACTTATCCAGGTAGCGTAATGAATGGAATGCTAGTTTGGATGGCTGACAATCAAGCTGGCGGTCCAGATGCAGCAGTGGAATTTTTAAGTAAACACCAAGATGTTTGGACTAAATGGGTATCTTCTAGTGTTGCTAAAAAAGTCAAAGCTGGTCTATAAATCACAAGTTATTTTAACGAGCCTATTAAATAGGCTCGTTATTAATCTGATAAGATAAAATGGAATTCTTTACTAAATTTCCCGTTATGGAGCGAGTTTCTCTCATGGAGCTTAAAAAAGGAATTGATTTAAGTTTTAGATTATTTTCTCGAAAATACGGTGATGCCATAGAATCTTTTTTTGATCCATTATTATTTTTTTTAGTATGGTTGGAAAAATTATTATTAACAACACCTTGGCCAATAATAATTTTAGTTATAGCTATATTAGCTTGGTTTGGTTCTAAAAGTTGGAAGTTGGTAGTTGGAAGTTCAATAGCATTTATGCTTATTGGATATTTTGGTATGTGGAATGATTGCATGGCAACAGTCGCTATTATCACTGTGTGCACTATTATATGTATATCAGTTGGAATTCCAATCGGTGTTCTTATGTCAAAATCTGATAGAGTTGAAAAAGCTATTATACCAGTTTTAGACATGATGCAAACTATTCCAAGTTTTGTTTATTTAGTTCCAATTTTAATGCTTCTAGGTATAGGAAAAGTACCAGGTTTAATTGCAGTTTGTATTTATGCTCTTCCTCCTGTTGTTAGATTAACAAATTTAGGTATAAGGGAAGTTGACAAAGAAACGCTAGAGGCATGCGATTCCTATGGAGCAACTCCATTTCAAAAACTAACAACTGTTCAAATACCATTATCTCTTCCAACAATTTTTGCAGGAGTAAACCAAACTATTATGATGGCTCTTGCAATGGTCGTAATTGCATCCATGATAGGAGTTAAAGGTTTAGGAGTTCCTATTTTAAGAGCAATATCAAATCAATATCTTGCTTTAGGTTTGATGAATGGTTTAGCCATAGTAGCTTTGGCGATTATATTTGATAGAATTACTCAAGAATACGGGCGAAGAATCCAAAAACACCGTGGGACGACAACAAAGAAATAGTAAACCTACAAATGCTGGAAAAAAGAAATTTTTATATAAATGGAAAATGGGTGTCTCCATCAAAACATAATGATTTTAAGGTAATTAATCCATCAAACGAAGAAGTTTTTGCTATTATATCCTTGGGAAGTAATGCCGACACAAACTCTGCAGTAGAAGCTGCCAAAAAAGCTTTTGTTAAATGGAAAGAAACTTCAAAAGAAGAAAGAATAAATCTTTTAGAGAAATTGCTTAAAGTTTATAAAAAAAGATCTGATGAAATGGCTAAAGCAATTTCAATGGAAATGGGGGCTCCTATTGATTATGCAATATCAGCGCAAACTGCATCCGGACAATCTCATTTGGAAGATTTTATATTAAGATTAAAAGATTTTAAATTTGAAGAACATTTTGAATCAAAATCTAATAACCGCATAAGTTATGAACCAATAGGAGTTTGTGGTTTAATTACTCCGTGGAACTGGCCTATCAATCAAATAGCATTAAAAGTAATTCCAGCTTTTGCAACTGGTTGCACAATGATCCTTAAACCATCTGAAATAGCTCCAATATCAGCAATGCTATTTGCTGAAATGATAGATGAAACAGGTTTTCCTGCGGGAGTTTTTAATTTGGTAAATGGTGATGGTGCAGGAGTTGGAACGCAAATATCAGGTCACCCTGATATTGATATGGTTTCTTTTACGGGATCAACAAGAGCAGGAAAACTAATTACAAAAAATGCTGCTGATACAATTAAAAGAGTTTGTTTAGAACTAGGCGGCAAAGGTGGAAATATAGTTTTTGCAGATTCGTATCCTAATGCTGTTAGAGATGGAATTAGAAATGTAATGAGCAACTCTGGCCAATCATGTGATGCACCAACTAGAATGCTTGTAGAAAAATCTATTTATGAAAGAGCTGTTAAAGAAGCATCGGATGAAGCAAATAAAATTAAAGTAGATGTTGCTTCAAAAAAAGGAGATCATATAGGTCCTGTAGTTTCAAAAATTCAATATGATAAAATAATTAACTTAATTAAAAGTGGAATTGATGAGAGGGCAACTCTAGCTGCTGGAGGCCCTGAACTTCCAAGTGGTTTGAACAAAGGTTATTTTATTAAACCAACTATATTTACAAACGTTACAAATAATATGGAAATTGCAAAAAAAGAAATTTTTGGGCCAGTTCTTTCAATAATTCCATTTGAAACAGAAGAGGAAGCAATTACAATTACAAATGATACAGAATACGGTCTTGGAAACTATTTACAAACTGAAAATAAAGAAAAAGCGAAAAGAGTTGCTAAAAAATTAAGATCGGGATGTGTTTATATTAATGGAAATGCCGCTGATTCGGGAACGCCTTTTGGTGGATATAGACAATCTGGAAATGGTCGAGAAGGTGGCACCTGGGGATTAGAAGAATACCTAGAGGTAAAAACAATCACTGGCTGGAAATAATACTATTAAATGGCTCATTTATTAATCCATAGAGGATTAGCAAAGAAAAATTCCAAAGAAAACACTATCTCGGCTTTTAAATATAGTTTTAAAAAAAATTATGGAATTGAAACAGATATACATTG
>Ga0208409_1000473_pt1 | contig 17638 bp, 16 predicted proteins | sample ETNtaG_29_FD_185784 | JGI IMG/M metagenome (GOLD analysis project Ga0208409, IMG submission 185784) | Marine microbial and viral communities from oxygen minimum zone, Eastern Pacific Ocean - ETNP201406SV201 (SPAdes) (version 2) | ecosystem: Environmental > Aquatic > Marine > Oceanic ...
GACTTATACATAATTAGAAAATTAGTATAATACTTAAATTACTGAATATAGAATAAAAGAAACATAAAACTATAATCCTCACTTTTTCTAAGATGAAAGTATAATTTCATTACTTTTCATCTAGACTAAATGTTTTCTAGCAACTAGGATTATTGATTATGTCCTCAGAAGCAACGGATCCAATAGAAAGACTTAGACCATTTCAAACAATTATTTTATTGATTTCACCTCCCTTAATCATCGTTTATATTTTAATGGCAATGAGTTTAATCAAGAGTGTTCGTAAAGACATGAAACATAACTAGAAGAAATAATATGAGTCCAAATGTTACAACTCTGAAACAAGCGTTGCAGAATGAAGCGTTCGTCATTACAGCAGAAATATCTCCACCCTTGTCTGCAGGACCTACAGAACTGGAAGCAAAAATTGATCTCTTGAAAGGATCCGTACATGCCATCAATATAACTGATAATCCCGGAGCGACTGCCCATATTTCAAGCTTGGCTGGTTCAGTTATTGTTTTAAATAAAGGCATTGACCCTATTCTTCAGATGACTTGTAGAGATAGAAATAGACTGGCCATTCAAAGTGAGTTGATGGGGTCATCTGCACTAGGTATTAGAAATGTGTTAGCACTTTCTGGTGATCCTATTAGAGTGGGAAATCAACCTGATGCTAAAGCGGTTTTTGATATTAATTCAAAAACTCTACTGAGCATCATTGAGGACATGAATAGCAAAGGGCAAACCATGGCCGGTAGAGAATTATCTACAAAAACAGAATTCTTCCCAGGGGCTGCAGCAATAGTTCATGATCCAGAGATCGACTGGGATCCAAAAAAACTGAGTAATAAAGCCAAAGCGGGTGCAAAATTTATACAGACTCAATTTTGCTTTGATGTGGAATTGTTAACAAGATATATGGATCGTATTGTTGCATCTGGCTTATCGGAACAACTTTACTTTATTGTTGGCATAGGTCCGTTGAGAAGTGATAAATCTGCCAAATGGATGAAGGACAAATTATTTGGAACGGTGATGCCCGACAATATCGTCTCTCGCATGGCACAGGCAAAAGATCAAGTGCAAGAAGGCATCGACATCTGTGCAGAATTGATTGATCAATTTGGGGACATACCCGGCGTGCATGGAGCTCACCTAATGGCCCCGAGAAATCTTTCAGCTATTGCTCCAACGGTTGCCAAGACTGGTATTAAAATCTAATTGCAGAATTAGAGTCTGCTAGCTAAAAAATCTCTCAACCTATAATAGGCCATTCCCATTGCCATAGCTGGACTCGCAAACCATTTTCCACCTGGAAGTTGAATATGCTTAACTTGCGATAAAAGATCAAGCATATCCCACTCTTTTGATATTGCTGAGGCAATAATTTCAGCTGCGGTATGTGTTGGACCAACTCCATGCCCAGAATAGCCTTGAGAGTAGAAAACATTGTCAGAAAGCTTGCCCAATTGAGGAATTCTTTTGATGCTAACTGCAACATTGCCTCCCCACCCGTAGTCAATTTTTACTTTATTCAAGTGAGGAAAGACATTAAGCATCCTCTTTCTAAGATTTCCTTTGATGTCCTTAGGTTCAGCACCAGAATAATTCCATCTGCCTCCAAAAAGGAGCCTCTTATCAGGAGATAAGCGATAATAATCCAAAATGGTATTTAAATCGCAAACAGCCATATCCATAGGAATAATTTCCTTGGCTGCCTCATCGGACAATGGTTCGGTCGCAATGATGCAGCTATTAGCGGGCATAATCATTCTTCTCAAAGATTTATGCAATGTTCCAATGTAGGCATTTCCAGCTAAAACAAGATACTTTGATTGGATATTTCCCTGAATAGTCTTGGTGACCACAGTCTCTCCAAAGTCAATACTAGTGGCTTTTGATTGTTCAAAAATTCTTACACCTAGATTTGTTGCAGCCCTGGCTTCTCCAAGGCAAAGATTAAGAGGATGAAGGTGCCCACTTCCAGAATCGATTAGGCCACCCACATAATTTGCAGACCCCACATAGTTCCTGATTTCATTTTGCTCAACCAGAGTTAACTGGTGTTGGTATCCCCTTTTTTCCCAATCTTCCTTTCGTTCAATAAGTTCTTGGAACTGCACTTTATTCAATGCAACTTCAATAAACCCTGATTTTAGATCGCATTCAATTTTAAATTCCTGAATTCTTTCTCTCACCAAATCAGCTGTTTTTGCTCCTAGCTCCCATACAGATTGGACAGATGCATCGTCCATTCCTTTTGAAAGTTTAGGATTGTAGGTAAACCCTGTGATTAATTGACCGCCATTTCTGCCACTTGCTCCCCAACCGACTTTTGCAGACTCAATGACAACCACATCAAAGCCTTTTTTTGCAAGATTGATAGCCGTATTTATTCCTGTAAAACCAGCGCCCACTATGCAAACATCTGCTGAAATACTTTGCTCTAGCACTGGGAATTCAAGAGCATCATTTATGGTATCAGCATAATAAGAGTTGGGGTGATCTAGATCTATATTCTCAATATTATTCATGGCAATAAATCATAAAATGATAATTCTTGATATCTGAAAAACAGTATAATATCTAAGTATAAAGCAATTTAGGAAACGATAGTATGGCAAGAAAGAACAAACGTCGATCCAGAAGAAGTAAAACCTCTGGTGATCATGATTCAATTCAGCCTGTAGTCACGAAAGGAATGGAAGGGGGAAAATACCAGCCTCTCAGTGATCACGAGATAGAACAGATACACCAAACAACATTAGACGTCCTAGAAAATATAGGTATGGCCAACCCTTTACCTCAATTAAAGGAAGTGGCTTTAGAACAGGGATGTAATTTTACGGATCAAGGACGCTTGTGTTTTCCAAGATCCTTGGTGGAAGACGTGATTGCTCGTGCCGGAAGAGATTTTATTATGTATGGTCGTGATCCAAAACATGATATTGAAATGTCTGACAAAAAAGTTCATCTCTATGGCGGTGGTGAAGCTGTCACCATTTTAGATCTGGGAGCAACAACCTATCGTCCATCAATCATTAATGATGTTTATGATATTGCTCGGATGGTTGATTATCTGGAACATATTCATAGTTATTCAAGACTTGTTGTAGCCACAGAGTTTTCAGATCTACTGAAAACAGATATCAATACCGCCTATGCCAGTGTTGTTGGCACCGCAAAACATACTGCTCTGACTTTTGCCAACGGCAAGCACATAAAACCGACTATAGAAATGCTGGATCTAATTGCAGGAGGTGAAGGTAAGTTTTTAAAGAGGCCTTTTTGCCATGGTGGTGGTTGCACGGTAGTCTCGCCATTACGATACGGAACCGATAACTGTGAAGTTGCGATTGCTTCCATCGAAATGAATGCTCCGGTTTGGGTAGTGATTGCACCACAATCGGGTGCAACAGCACCAGCCGCTCTGGCAGGCTCTCTAGTACAAGTACTAGCAGAAACGTTGGCAAGTTTATTACTCATTGACTTAATCAAGCCTGGTCATCCCGTAATCTTTGGTCCTTGGCCTTTTGTTACGGATCTCAGAACCGGGTCTTTTTCTGGTGGCAGTGGTGAAGAAGCACTTATGAGTGCTGCATCGGCACAAATTACCAATCATTATGGACTCGCCAGCTCAGTTGGTGCTGGTATGACCGATTCCAAACTACCTGACGCTCAAGCAGGCTATGAAAAAGGCATAACAGTTGCGATGGCAGCATTGGCAGGCTGCAACAATGTTTCTGAGTCATCTGGAATGATGGCAAGCCTAATGGGATGCTCCTATGAATCTTTGGTCATAGACAATGATATGCTGGGCATGATCATGCGGGTGGTCAGAGGCATCGAAGTGAATGAGGAAACCCTCTCCTATCGAGCAATCAAAGAAACAGTCGAAGGCGAAGGACATTTCTTAAGGGACCCTCAAACGCTGTCTCTGATGAAATCTGAATACCTCTACCCCAATCTTGCAGATCGAAGTACACAAGAAGAGTGGGAATCTGAGGGATCTCCTGATATTAGACAGCGAGCAGAAAAACAAGCAAGAGAAATACTTAATTCCCACTATCCGGTTTATATTGATGAAAAAATCGATAAGAAGGTCAGAGATAATTTCCCTATCGAAATACCTTTGGATGTGATTAAACCAACTAAAGATCGTTTTTAGTCTCTATTGTAATGGTAAAAGAACGTAAAAGACGAGGTGGCAGCAAGGCAAGAAAAGCTATAAGAAAACAATCTCCGAAAAAAGAAGTTGTTACTCAGGGGCTAGAAGGAGGCAAGTATCTCCCCTTAAGTAACTCAGAGATTGAACAAATCCATCAAACTGCACTGGATGTCCTTGAAAAGATTGGGATAGGAGATGCTATTCCTGAAATTCTTCATTACACCATACCCAAGGGTTGTATCCACGATACAGATGGTCGTCTTAAATTTCCAAGATCACTGATTGAAGATGCCATAGCAGCCACACCAAAAGAAACAATGAGCCGCGGCGTTGACCCAAAATATGATTCTTTAGTCAAAAACAATAAGATGTACACTTCAACCTCGGGCGAACCCATTTCAATTTTCGAATATGAAAGTCAATCTTACCGACCCACAACATTGGTCGATATCTACGATGCTGCTCGTTTATGTGACCAATTGGAACATATTCATCAATACGGGCAGCCTTTTGCTGTAACGGAATACAGCCAGGAAAAATATGTCCATGATATTAATACCGCTTATGCAGCCATTGCCGGCACGCAAAAACATATCAGTCTAGCAGTGGATAATGTTGAACATATAGATTCTTTGATTAACTTGTTTGATACCTTTCTCGGTGGTGAAGGTAAATTTATTGAGCGTCCTTTCCTAAGCATAGGGGGATGTCCTATAGTTTCTCCATTAAAGTTTGGCAAGGACAATGCTGAAGTCATGGTTAAAATGGCAGAATTAGGACTGTCAATTGGTGTTTGCACGGCCCCACAATCGGGGACGACTTCACCTGCTTCCTTGGCCGGCAGCCTCGTTCAATCCTTTGCTGAAACATTGGCTTGTCTGTGTGTTGTCCATATGATAAATCCCGATTCTTATTGCGATTTTGAAATGTGGCCTTTTATCTCTGATCTAAGAACGGGAGCTTTTTCCGGCGGTAATGGGGAACAGGCATTAGTGATGGCTGCCACAGCACAAATATGTAATCACTATGGGCTTCTTTCAAGTGTGGCTTCAGGTATGACGGATTCAAAAACCATGGATGCACAAGCAGGTTATGAAAAAGCAATCACAACAACAGCAACTATGTTAGCTGGCAGTAATTTTGTTGCGTCTTACGCGGGCGCAGTCGGCAGTATTATAGGATTCTCTTTTGAAGGTGCAATCATTGACAATGACATGCTTGGAAATATTCAAAGACTTGTCAAAGGCATTGAAGTCAACGAACAAACTTTATCCTATGATGTGATCAAGGACGTAATCGAGGGAGATGGGCATTATTTGAAGCACCCTCAGACCCTTGAATTAATGGAAACAGAATTTTTGTACCCTAATTTGGCTGATCGGAGAACAACGCAAGAATGGGAAGCCGGTGGTAAAGAAACAATTTTTGACTTGGCTCATATCCAATTGTTGGAAATGATGGACAATCATTATCCCAATTATATACCTGCAATAATTGATAAAAAAATTAGAGACTCTTTTCCCATTAAACTTAAACAAGAAGATATGAAGAAAGGTAATAGTAGATGGTAGCTAATTTATTTACCCTCGAGTACTATGTATTCTTTCTAGCATGGAGATAACGTGATGACTGATGATTTTGATGATATTGTTCTTTCAGAACTCAAAGACGATGAACTCATAGAACAAATGCATGAGGATTTGTACGATGGTCTTGCTGAAGAAATTGCAGAAGGCACCCAAATCCTATTGGATCGAGCTTGGGGGGCACCCAAAATCCTAGAAGAGGCACTGGTCGAAGGCATGGTCGTTGTTGGTGAGGATTTCCGCGATGGCATACTTTTTGTGCCTGAAGTGTTACTAGCAGCTAATGCTATGAAAGCGGGCATGGCTTTATTGGAACCAATCCTTTCTGCATCAGGTGTTGAGCCCATAGCACGTATGGTGATTGGAACGGTCAAAGGAGACATTCATGACATTGGCCAGAAGCTAGTGGGTATGATGATGGAAGGGGCAGGTGTTGAAGTTTTTAATCTTGGTGTCAACACAGATGTAGACGAATATATTAATGCCCTTGAAGAACATAATGCCACAATACTGGGAATGTCCGCATTACTCACCACAACCATGCCCTATATGAAAGTGGTCATCGATGAATTAAAGACCAGAGGGCTCCGAGACAAATATATCATTATGGTTGGCGGTGCTCCACTCAACGATGAATTTGCTGAACATATAGGTGCAGATGCTTATTGTATGGATGCAGGAAGTGCGGTTGAGACTGCAAAAAAATTAATTAATGTTGCATGATCTAATCAACGAGATTAAAATCCACTAAAGCGCCAATTTGAGTCAGCTTGCTGGCGCATTATAAATATAGCTAAATAGACCTTAAGTGGCCCGTCTAGCAAATGCTGACGGGTTTTTTTGTCTCTCCCAATGGTAAAAAGATATTAATATAGGTGTGTATGGAAAAATTACTCAAAGCTCTGAACCAAGGTATTGTTTTTATAGAGTTTACTAGTCTGAACTCTGGCGAGGACAGAACCTTGCAGTGTACCCTAGATAAAGAGTATCTGGACAGTCATAATGCAATGAAACAAAATCCAGAAAATGACACTATTCTGGTGTTTAGATTGGATAAAAAATCTTGGGAAGACATTAGAGTGGACAGTATTCAAAAATGGTACCGAGACGATGAAAGTAAAGAATAATCTCATCATCGCTTGTGGTGCACTCTCCTATGAACTTAACCTAATAAAAAAGTTGAATAAATGGGAACACATAACGATCCAGTGTCTGGATGCGAAATTACACGACACTCCAAAACTGATACCCGGAAAAGTTAAAGAGAAACTGGATTCGATAAGCGGTGATTATGATGAGGTATTTATAGCCTATGCGGATTGCGGTACAGGAGGGCTGCTAGATGCTTTGTTGGAACCCTATAATATTGAACGCTTACCTGGGGCACACTGTTACGAATTTTTTAGTGGCTCAGAGATATTCAAAGCACTATATACCAATGAAATGGGAACTTTTTACTTAACAGATTTTCTGGTCAAACATTTTAATCGTCTTGTCATTCAAGGTCTTGGATTGGATAAACACCCAGAATTAAAGGTGGAATATTTTGGCAACTATAAAAAAGTAGTCTATCTTGCCCAATCAAAGTCTGAAAAATTGATTGAAAAGTCTAGACAATGTGCTGAATTCCTAGAACTTGAGCACTCGACACACTATACGGGTTTGGGAAATTTTAAAAAACACATTGAAGAATCGGTCGGAGTTAAGCATTGATGGCTAAAATGACTACATTTTTTTGGAGAGACATACCGTCACATGTAATATATAAAGTTGGTCGAGAAAAATATAAAAAACAACTGGATCCAAAATTTGCAATTGCTATAGACAGAGCCGCCATGCGGGCAGGAAAAGGCTCCAGTGAGGCTTATATGCAAGAATGGAGAAGAGAAACACAGCGTCTTGATGGGGATCCAGAAGAATTAATAGAAATACTTGTCAGTCAACTTGAAAATGAATTTCCTGATGATATTCTTGAAAAAACCATCAAATCTAGTGGAATAAAGCCAAAATAAAACCATGTCTACAACAGAAACAGTCTTAAGTTCTAAAACCAAAGAAATCAGAATAGGCTCTGATCAGCCTTTTGTCGTCATTGGTGAACGTATCAATCCTACCGGGAGAAAGTTACTTGCTGAGGAAATGAAATCAGGCAATTTAGAAAGGGTCAAAACTGATGCTATTGCACAAATAGCAGCAGGTGCTCAGATGCTTGATGTTAATGCCGGAATTCCATTAGCAGATGAGCCCATGATTCTCGCAGAATCAATTAAATTGATTCAAAGTGTAACAGATGTCCCACTATGTATTGATTCCTCAATTGTAGATGCGTTAGCAGCAGGACTTGAGGCATATGAAGGTAAAGCGCTGCTGAATTCTGTCACGGGAGAAGAGGAGCGACTAGAAAGAGTATTGCCCTTAGTCAAGCAGTATGGTGCTGCTGTAATTGGTATATCCAATGATGACACAGGCATCTCAGAAGATATTAATGTCCGTTTTGAGGTTGCTAAAAAAATAGTCGAACGTGCGAGCGATCACGGCATACCCAAAGAAGACGTGATCATAGATCCATTAGTGATGCCAATTGGAGCACTGAATCAGGCAGGCAGACAAGTTTTAGAACTAGTCAAAAGACTCAGAGAAGATTTAAAGGTAAACACCACATGTGGTGCTTCGAATTTAAGTTTTGGTCTACCTAATCGTCATGGTTTAAATGCCGCATTCATAGCAATGGCAATCAGTTCAGGAATGCCTTGTGCTATTACTAACCCATTAGATAAAGAAATCATGCAATCAATAAGGGGGGCGAATGTCGTTATGGGGCATGATCCAGAATGTGCTGAATGGATCAATAATTACCGCGAACCCAGAGAAAAGCAATCCAGACGCAGAAGAAAGAGATCCTAAAAATTTTTCATGCCTAACTCAAAGAATAATGAGTACAAAATTGCATTTGTACCTTCCGGAAAAAATGGATGCTTCCCTGAAGGCACAAAAATCCTTGATGCTGCAAGAATACTGGGGGTGGACTTAGACTCTGTTTGTGGAGGAAGAGCTATTTGTGGGCGCTGTCAAATAGAATTATCTGAGGGAGAACACGCAAAACATCGCATTTCATCAAAGCTAGAAAATCTTTCATCAATCACTGAAGCTGAAAAAAAATATGCCAAGCGGAAATCGTTGAAGGCCAATAGAAGGTTAGGTTGTCAGTCAAAGATCCTAGGAGATATTGTGGTAGATGTGCCACCTGAAAGCCAACTACATCAGCAGCTTGTCAGAAAAGAATTTGAAGCTACAGAAATTACCATCAACCCATCCGTCCATTTATATTACATAGAATTAGCAGAAGCTATTTCCACTAAAAGAGCCAATCTGCTCAATCAAATTAAGACAGCACTGGAGGATCAGTGGTCACTGACAAATCTAAATTTTATAGTTGAAGATTGGAAACAAATTCTAGCGATCTTAAAAGAAGGCCAAGGAACATGTACAGTTGCAGTCAGAAATAAACAGGATCTGATAGCAATCTTCCCCGGTTTTATAGAAAGCTGTTACGGAGCTGCAATTGATATAGGCTCAACAACGATTGCGATAAATTTATGTAATTTATCCGATGGGTCCATTGAATCTAACCAAGGATCTATGAATCCACAGATAAGATTTGGTGAAGATCTAATGAGCAGACTTTCTTACTGTATGCAAAACCCTGGATCGCAAGAGAAATTAACTCAAGCAGCTAGAACTGCAATCAATGGACTCATTCAAAAAGCATGTGATGAAACTGAAATTAATCTCCAACAGGTTCTAGAACTAACCATCGTAGGCAACCCGGTCATGCACCACCTTTTTCTTGGATTTGATCCTATACCCTTAGGCCTATTGCCTTTTAAATTGGCCACAGAAAAAGCATTGCATCTGCGAGCTGCAGATCTTGGTATAGATATTAACCAGCATGCCGAAGTCTATGTCTTGCCATGTCTAGCCGGTCATGTTGGAGCTGATGCAGCTGCTGTTCTATTAACTGAAAAACCATACAACCAAGAAGAGGTTAATCTCATTGTCGATGTGGGCACTAATGCCGAAATTATCATTGGCAATGAAAATAAATTATTGGCCGCTTCCAGTCCAACTGGACCCGCCTTTGAGGGTGCCCAGATCAATTCAGGTCAGCGTGCAGCTCCGGGTGCCATTGAGAGAGTCAGAATCAATCCTGAAAACTTTGAACCTAGATTTAAAGTCATTGGCTCAGACTATTGGTCTGATGAAAGCGAGTTTGAAGACAGCATTCAAAAAATAGGGATCACTGGCATTTGTGGCTCAGGAATCATTGAAGCAGTAGCGGGAATGTATCTTGCCGGAATTATCAGCCAAGATGGCCTGATGAATGAATCATTAGTAACTAAAACTGATCGATTAATTCAACAAGGAAGAACGTTTTCCTATTTTTTGCATCGTGGGACACCTGAGGTATTAATCACTCAAAATGATATTCGAGCAATCCAGCTTGCAAAGGCAGCTTTGTATGCAGGAGCAAAACTTCTGATGGATAATTTGGGTGTTGAAAAGGTCGATAAAATAAGGCTTGCAGGTGCTTTTGGTAGCCACATTGATGTTAAATATGCAATGGTTCTAGGAATGATTCCAGACTGCAAAATAGATATGGTGACTTCGGCTGGTAATGCGGCCAGCACGGGTGCAAGAATGGCGCTCTTGGACACAGTTAGCCGGGATGAAATTGAAAAGGAAATAAGAAAAATAGAAAAAATTGAAACAGCGACTGAAGCAAAATTTCAAGAGTATTTTGTTCACGCAATGGCTATTCCACATAATATTGATGAATTCAGGGAACTGTCAAAAATTGTAAATCTTCCCGAAAGAACTATCTCTCAAAATCCAAAACGGAGAAGACAAACAACCCAGTCGTAAATCAGACAATCCCCCCTCACAAGCGTTCTGAATGCCACAAAATGTGATCACCTATAAAAGTTGAAACAAAAAAGTAACTGTGATCATAGCCTGCATGTCTTCTTAGCTTGATCGAAATTCCTTTCTCCTCGCAAGCTTGCTCCAGAAGATCTGGTTTCAAGTAGTCAGTCAGATATTCATCATCATCGCCCTGATCGACCAAAATATCGCTTGACCAACCTTTTGTACGAACTAAATCACAGGCATCATAATCTTGCCAATGACTGGTATCCTCGCCTAAGTATCGAGTGAAGGCATTTTCACCCCAAGGCGCTTTTGTGGGAGCACAAATTGGGGAAAAAGCTGAAACAGATTTAAATAGCTCAGGGTTTTTAAAGGCAATGGTTAAGGCACCATGACCGCCCATTGAGTGGCCAAAAATACCTACTCTTTTCATATCGGTTGGAAAATTAGACTCTAGAATGGAAAGGAGATCTTTAAGGATGTAGCTATACATATTGAAATGCTCAGACCAAGGTTCTTGGGTGGCATCCAGATAAAAACTCGCACCCTGGCCGAAGCCATAATCGGGATCATCTGGCACCCCCTCACCCCTTGGACTAGTATCAGGAGACACCACAATGATACCTGCCTCAGTAGCGTAACGCTGAACTCCAGCTTTGATACGAAAGTTTTCCTCCGTACACGTCAGTCCAGATAACCAAATCAGGACCGGTAATTTCTTAACTTCTGACTGTGGAGGCAAAAAAATTGAGAACACCATGTTACAGTTGGTGGATTCACCCCAGTGAGAATGCACTTGATAGTGACCACCAAAAGTCTTGTTTTCTGCTTCAAGTGATAGCTTCATCTAATCAATCTTCTTACCCAAGATGAAAACTGTTGCGACCACAGTTGAAAGACCTATTAGAATCATGATCCAAGGTGAGATGCCGAATCCGGTTGGAATTGTGCCAATCAATAAAGCAATTGAGGCAACGGTTATAGCATAAGGTAATTGGGTTGTAACGTGATCTATGTGACTACAACCTGAAGCCATCGATGACAAGATAGTGGTATCTGAAATAGGAGAACAATGATCACCCCAAACAGCTCCACTGAGAACACATGCAACTGATGAATATAGAATAAACATATGATCAGGATCTGCCAGCCCATTCATTAATAAGACTTGCCAAACCAAAGGCACCACAATGGGATAAAATATTCCCATAGTCCCCCAACTGGTCCCTGTAGCAAAGGCTGTGGCTGCCGAGAGTATAAATACTATAGTTGGTATAAATGCTACAGGTAAAAATGCGCCAAGAATGGAGACCAAATACTTTGCAGTCTGCAGTATCTCAGTTGTCTCACCAAGAGACCAAGCCATGATCAGAATAATGATTGCAAAGATCGTGAATTTAATTCCCCCGTACCAGGACTGTACGGTCTCTTCTAGGGACATAATACCCTGGACAAGGGTTAATAAGACTGCAAACATCACTGCGATCAAGGATCCCCACATAAGAGCTTGATAGGCATCGGCAGAACCAATAATCTCCATGACAGAGTTGCCTTCCCCGGTCATAAATAATCCAACAATAACACTTCCGATGAATATAAGAATTGGGATAATCGCATTATAAGCTTTTGCCCTCATTGGCTCTTTTGGCTCAAGTTGCTTGGATTCAGATTCATTGGTATAGCCCATCTCAGCTCCTTGGAGGGAATAATCTTCCCCTGCCCTTGCTGCTATTTCATATTTGTGCATTGCTGCAAAATCTCTACCAGAGCCCGCAATGGTTAATACAAAGGCCAACATAAAAACGGGATAAAAACTATATAGAATTGAATTTAAATAAATGTAATAAGCAGATTCATTGATTTCATTAATCTGCCCGATGGATGCATCAATCATCCCTAACTGATACCCAACCCAAGTTGTAATCAAGGCAATGCATGCGATCGGTGCTGCTGTAGAATCAACTAAGAACGCTAATTTCGCTCTGGAAATCTTAAGTTTGTCGGTTATTTTTCTCATGGTATTGCCAACAACTAAGGTATTGGCATAATCATCAAAAAATATAGCTATGCCCAGAAAAGAAGTTATTAATTGACCACGTTTTGCATTGGTGGTAAACCGCGTTAGGGAATTGACAACTCCAAGCATGCCCCCATTCTTTGATATGATTCCGACCAGTCCTCCAATCATCAAAGTGAAAATTATTATCGCTGCATGATCTGGGTTTGCCAGTGAGTTCTTGATGTACCTTGCGATAATATCGAGAAAACTTTGTCCCAACACGGTGATATTAAGACCAAGGATAGAGAACGATCCAATCCATATCCCTAAAAACAAAGATGGAATCACGCTCTTGGAGATGAGAGCCATCAGAATGGTAAATAATGGGGGTAAAACAGATAACCATCCCCATAAAACGTTGATTTCCTTTGTAGCTATCTCTGACTCATCGACCACGATACTAATAGAGTATGAGCCCTTTTCTTCTATGACAATATTGCTGAAGTTAACACTATTGGAATCCATGCAATCATCGGGTTGATAGGCAAGCTTATTAATTTCTATCGAATAATTGCAGAGATTGGCATTTGAGGCATCTGCTATTGAAATATCAAAAGGAATTCCTGTCAGTGCAACCTCAGGGACTTGTATTTCAGTCTCAGCCATTGCACCCAATGAGCAAACCAATAGCAATAATATGGAAAGCAATTTCTTATGTATCATGTTCATAGTTGGGTGATTAAAAAGTTTTGCCATCTAGTTTATAAAGCTGTCCTCCTTTAATGACAACATCAATATTCTCCAAAGCTTGAATATTGCTGATTGGATTATCTCGCAGAGCGATGATATCTGCAAAAAACCCTGGATTTATTTGGCCAACTTGATTACCCCAACCCATCACATCCGCTGCATGTATGGTCGCTGCTTGGATAGCCTCAATTGAGGTCATGCCTTGTCTGACCATGTAAACAAATTGTTTGGCATTATCACCGTGTGGATACACTCCAGCATCGGTTCCATAAACGATTCTTACTCCTGCCCGATGTGCTTTGGTAAAACCATTTCTTTGTTCTGCTGTTGTTTCTCTGTTTTTTCTTAAAAATTCTTCAGGCCAGTTCTCCTCCTTACCAGCGATATTAATGTAGTCACCGTTGTAAATATCCATCGACAAGGCGACATTATGTTCTTTCGCCAGTTGGATGCCTTCATCGTCTATGAGTGATGCATGTTCAATTGAATCAACACCAGCCAAAATGGCTTCTTTGACAGACTGAGCTCCATGAGCGTGGGCAGTCACCTTAATACCTGCTTTGTGACCCACTGCAACGACCGCTGCAATCTCTTCAGGAGTCATTTCTGGACTGCCAGGAAGACTACCAAAAGCTAACACAGCACCAGATGCGATCATCTTCAACACATCTGCCCCTCCATCGACAGCTGTTTCCGCTCTGTTCCTAAAATTTTCCACTCCCTGTGTTACACCTTGTCGAATGTGAGCTGGAACGTTGCCTGTATAACCAGGAACATCGATATCACCACCGCCACCTGGAATGGTCAAGTAGAAACCCGAGATTTGCATTCTTGGACCATCAGTTAAGCCAGAATTGATCTCATCTCGTAATAATTTATCAGTCCAAGCAATATAGACTCCCAAATCGCGAACTGAAGTGAATCCGGCTAGTAATGTCTTTTTCACAAGGCCTCTTCCAATAGCGATCTGTTCCTGCTGCGTCATAGTTAGGTAGTCAACCAATGGTCTATAATGGTCTTCCGATATATGGGTGTGCATATCGATCAGACCTGGTAGGCAAAAATAGTTTGATAGGTTAAGTGTGTCTATATCATCATAATCTGTCTTAGAGTGATTAAATTCGAGGGACTTTATTTTTCCAGAACCTTGACCAATGCCAATCATTACATTGTTTCGCACCAAACCATTCTTAACATCAAGAATTTTGCCACAATGTATTCTAGATAAAGCCTCTTGGCCATTTAGACTGCTTACAAAAACGAGAAGATAGATGGAAACAAAGCTGATCAAGAATCTATTCATGAGCAACACCTTAGCATAGAAATAAGTTCATTTATGGGTATTCGCTATCTTCAATTTTCTATTACAATATAAGGATGAATAACGGTGAAAAAAACATTGCCAATTGTCATGGATATTAGAAACGCAATTCACGGTTTAGAGGTTTGGCCCTATGAAAGGTTATTGGATAGTTAGATGCCAATACAACGATCAAGATGCATTTGAAAATTATGCGTCTTTAGCTACTAAGATAGTGGCAGATAATGGTGGTAAATTTCTGGTCAGAGGCGGAAAACAACTACAAATGGAAAATGGCCGTTATGAAAGAACCGTCATGGTAGAATTTCCAAGCCTAGAACTCGCCAAAGAAACCTATCAGAGTCAGGAATATCAGGAAGCATATAATATTATTGCATCTTCTTCTGAAAGAGATTTTGTAATCGTAGAGGGCTTATGAAAAGCTTTCCCCACAGGCCATCCACTATCAACAATTTGTAATATTTGACTGGTTTGTTAGATGATTATTGCCTATCATTTCCTTTAATTGCAAAATAAGTACCCACCAATAATAGAAACAATTGCTCACTGGCGAATAGAATATACCTGTCTTCAACTGCTAACCACTGTAAGGTTACATTTAAGCTTTATAATCAAGCCGTTTAGCGTGAAGTATGGGTTCGGTATAACCATTTGGTTGATTTCTTCCCTCTATTGCAAGATCGCAGGCAGCAGAAAAGGCAATACTAGCAAAGTCTGGAGCCATATTAATATAATTAGCATCCTGAGCATTTTGTTCGTCCACAATGATAGCCATTCGCTTCATTGTTTCTATAACCTGGCCCTTGGAACACAAACCGTGATATAACCAATTTGAAATATGTTGTGAAGATATCCGACAGGTAGCTCTATCTTCCATGAGACCAACATTGTTTATATCTGGAACCTTAGAACAACCAACACCATGATTGATCCATCGAACAACATAGCCCAAAATGCCTTGGGCATTATTATCAAGCTCTGCTTGAATTTCTTCAGTAGACAAACTCCCTGAATCTTCAAGAACAGGCATGGTTAAAATATCATCTATACTTGCTTTAGCTCTTTTAGCTAACTTGGTTTGTTGGTCGCTAACAAGAATTTGATGATAATGAATTGCGTGTAGAGATGCCGCAGTTGGTGAGGGCACCCAAGCACAATTAGCTCCTGCTTTAGGGTGTATGGCTTTTGTGTTATACATACCCAACATCTCATCGGGCATTGGCCACATACCCTTTCCAATTTGTGCCCTGTCTTTAAATCCTGTCTCTAATCCGCAATCAACGTTCCAATTCTCATATGCTGAAATCCATTTTTGCTGCTTGATTTCTTCTTTTCGTACCATTGGACCCATCTCCATACTGGTATGTATTTCATCCCCTGTTCTGTCAAGGAAACCAGTATTAATAAAGATAACTCTATCTTTTGCAGCTCTAATACATTCCTTTAAATTAACGGTGGTTCTTCTTTCTTCATCCATGATTCCAACTTTTACCGTTAGAGGTTCTAAAGACAAAACCTTTTCAATAGCTTGAAAGAGATCGCAAGTAAATTGAACTTCTTCAGGACCATGCATTTTAGGTTTAACAATATATATACTTCCAGTTTTTGAGTTTTTATAAGTGCTATTTCCAATTAGATCATGCTTGGCAATACAAATTGTAAACATTGCATCAAGAATGCCTTCAGGTACTTCATCACCATTTGTATCAAGAACAGCAGGATTGGTCATTAAATGACCTACGTTTCTAACTAGCATTAAGCTTCGGCCAGGTAAGGTAAATGATGTGCCATCAATAGATTGGTAAGTTCTGTCTTGATTAAGCACTCTTGTCATAACCTCCCCGTTTTTTTCAAAGGTTGCCGTTAGATTTCCCTTCATCAAGCCCAACCAATTTCTATACACAGCTGTTTTATCAGGTCCGTCTACAGCTGCAACAGAGTCTTCACAATCTTGAATAGTAGTTACGGCCGATTCAATTAAAATATCTTTAACGCCTGCCCTATCCACCTGGCCAACTGGATGATTTATATCTATTTGGATTTCAAAATGCAGGTTATTGTTTCCAAACAATAGACCGAAAGCATCTTGGCTATTATTAATATAACCAACATATTGATTGGGTTGTGCCAGTTGTGTTTTAGAACCATCATCTAATAACATTGATAGGCTGTGATCTTCAAATATGAAATCTTTGACGTCAACAAAAGATCCAGATGATAAAGGAATTGTTGTATCTAAAAATTTCTTAGCAAACGCAATAACTTTATCTCCTCTGACTGGATTATAAGCGCCAGCTTTAGTTGCACCATCATCTTCTGAAATAATATCAGTTCCATAGAGTGCATCGTATAAACTTCCCCATCTTGCATTAGTTGCATTCAGAGCAAATCTTGCATTCATGACTGGCACGACTAGTTGAGGACCTGCTATTGTTTTGATTTCAGGATCAACATTCGCTGTTGATATATGAAAATCTCCTTCATCTTCAACTAAATAATCAATTTCTGTTAAAAAATCTTTGTATTCAGCATGGTTATGAGTTTCCCCTTTTCTTTCTATATGCCACTCATCAATTTGAGACTGAAATATTTCTCTTTTTTCCAATAATTTTTTATTTCTTGGAACAAATTCTTTAAGAATTTCCTCAAAAGAAGACCAAAAATATTCAGAGCTCATATCAAGACCATCAAGGACTTCATTATTTAAAAAATTTTTAAGATCATCAGATATTTGTAGCATGATTTTAAAGGCTAGATCTTATGGGTAATAATAATGGGGTATTTTATCAAGATGATATTATGTTGGCTAAAGGTATTTTTCTTAATATAAAATCCTTAAAACTTTCCAATATGGAAAATTATAACTTGCCAATATAGAAAACTAT
>Ga0208409_1000478_pt1 | contig 17474 bp, 10 predicted proteins | sample ETNtaG_29_FD_185784 | JGI IMG/M metagenome (GOLD analysis project Ga0208409, IMG submission 185784) | Marine microbial and viral communities from oxygen minimum zone, Eastern Pacific Ocean - ETNP201406SV201 (SPAdes) (version 2) | ecosystem: Environmental > Aquatic > Marine > Oceanic ...
AGATTGGGATCAAATAGCACAAGTGAAGATTTACGCCTGAATGCTACCCTTCAACTCCAGAAACTGTTGCCAAAATTCTTGGGGATCAGCATTCCTTTGAATGGTTCTTATTCTAATACTGTAAACCGTCCAAAATATTTTCCGGGGACGGATGTTTTGGTCGATTCAGATGCACCTCCAGATTCCATCCTGACAAAATCTGAAGTGGTCAGTTTGAGCACATCTGTTTCCAAGGCGGGGAAGTCCGATAATAAACTGATAAAGTATACCTTGGATGCTTTGAAGAGTAATTTTAGTGCATCCAGAACGAAAAAGTCCAATGAAATCATGGCTGAAGAACTGCATGAATCCTATTCTGGAAAATTAAGTTATGCTTTATCTTTTGGCAGGAACAATTATTTTCATCCTTTGAAATGGTTACATTTCTTGCCATGGCTTGGTGCAAAAATGAGTGATATTCAACTGTATTATACACCAAGTTCTGTAAGTACAAGTGTTGATTTCAGTGAGAAACTGGTGCAGAAATATACACGTTCAGGTACAAAAACCCCGGATGATTATAACTTGGGGCTCAACAGATCTTTTGGCTTGGATTACAAATTTCTGAACAATCTAACAATGAAATACAATCAGACAGCCAAGAGTGACATGGATGATTACAGAGGATACGTGTGGATGGCCATTAAGGAACTGGATCCAGGAATCGTGACTAATGTAACGGAAAATTTGACCACTTCTTTCTCCCCTGAACTGTTTACCTGGCTTAAACCGAGTTTCAATTACTCTGCAGGTTACCGCTGGGATTTTGACCGGGCAAACGACATGGCAAATATTGGGGTCCAGCTTCGGTTTACATCAAATATTTCAATTTCTCCATCGTCAATTTTTGAACTGGTGTATAAACCCCCTAAGTCAAAAGGGAGCTCCGGTTCCAGAGGGCGGAAAAGAGGCCGTTCAGATGATAATTCCAAAAAGGAGGAAGAATCCAATAAAGAAGGCAATTCTGTTTTAACATTTCTACATGGGATGATCGGAAGGATTGATCCCATCAGTTTTGGATATACAGAAAACTTAAACAGAACTGGCAATGGAATTCTTGGCACAGTTCCAACTGGCTATAAGTTTGGCTGGCTGCCTGATCATGGGTTGCCCAATGCTGAAAATGTTGGGACGAATACAGGGAATCGGGATCACAAGCAGGATATTACTCTTCGGTCAGGATTAAAATTGACAAAAAAAACTACTCTCAGCCTTAATTTTGCAGAAAATATATCTACAACAATCAGCGGGTCAGGGGTTGAGCAGCGATCAATGTCAAGAGATTATTTAGCTTTTGGGGAAAAAATGGACCAAGGGTTTCCTTTCGTTGGGTGGAGTATGCGCATAAGCGGTCTTGAAAAACTGCCTCTGATTAATAAAATTGCGAAAACGGTATCACTTGAACATGCGTTCAGTGGTAAAGAGACGCGCTCCTGGCAATTTGAAGGTCAGGATATCCCTAAACTCAGTTTTATGAACTTAAGTACATTTTTGTCTGACTCTGCCTATCAAGAATATGAAAAACAAGGCAAAATCAATGCAGGATTTTCTCCATTAGTCGGGATTACTATGTCATTGAGTAAAGGTATATCATTAAATATTCGCAGTAATTACAATAGATCATTGGATAAAAAACCATCGGGGTTATCGCTTCAGGTTGAAAAAACCTGGAGTGCCAGTGCAAGCTATAGTCACAAAGGCGGATTTACTATTCCATTGCCATTTATGGATGATTGGAATGTGCAGAATAATATGAATTTTACCTTAAATTATGATATGAATGAAAATGAGACGTTTGCATCGGGGGATAGTAAAAATTTTGCTCAGCAGGCTTTTACTTCAGGGTGGAAAACAGGAATGAGAATTTCCTACTCATTCAGCAGGAATGTGACAGGCGGAATTATTTATGAATATCGTGAAAGTAATTCAAAAACAACTGGAAGAAAAATAGATAGAGATTTTGGTTTTGACATCAATATTGCAATCAGTGGGTAGAAATATTTGAGACCAAAATTAAAAAATAAGGATGGATATTTTAAGTTCTCTATTCCCCGGTTTATCACTTTAACTGCACACCTTATGTTTCTACTGCCCGCAATGATGACTCTTGCTGGCTGCAAATCTGGGGTGACCAATTTCTCTGGAGATAATTCTTTTCAATTTTTAGAAAAACAGTGTTCTTTTGGCCCGCGCAACCCCGGTTCCGAAGGATATAAATCCTGCCGTAATTATCTTATAGAAACCTTAGACAATTTTGCAGATACAGTGTTTACCCAGCCGTTTCAGGTGACCGTGGATAAGGACACATTTGATCTTGTCAACATTATTGGCCGTTTTCAACAGGAATCAAATCACCATACACTTCTAGGTGCTCACTGGGATACGCGACCCTTGGCTGACAGAGATCCAAATCCGGAACTTAGACAGGACCCAATTCTGGGAGCGAATGACGGTGCCAGCGGAGTTGCAGTTCTCTTAGAGCTCGCCAGATTATTTCATGAAAGTCCGCCACCAATTGCTGTGACTATCGTCTTTTTTGATGGTGAAGATTTGGGGAAGGAGGGTGAACCAAAAAGTTATGCAAAGGGATCTTCATACTTCGCTGATAATTTACCATTCTCCAAACCTGAGAACGGGATTATTCTAGATATGGTTGGCGATATCGATTTAAACATTTCTATCGAACGAAACTCATACCGCCAAAACCCTGAATTAGTAAAAGCACTTTGGAAGCAGGCTGAAACTTTGCGTTTGCCTGCTTTTAAAAATTGGTTGGGATATGCTGTGTATGATGATCATGTACCTTTATGGGAAAAAGCCCAGATACCAGCTGTGGATATAATTGATTTTGAGTATCCTAATCGGTCTGCCAATTTCTGGCATACGCACCAGGACGTACCAGCAAATTGCTCACCAAGAAGCCTTTGGCAAGTGGGCACCCTGTTAACGCACTATATCTATAATTTAGAAACCAATGATTGAAATAAAACAGCACTTTTGTTATCTTCGTCCCATGAGAATCCCAGTTTTCACTCTCGTTGTACTTCTCTTGTGGGGATGTTCTAAACTGCCCGAGGCTACAGAATCTGTTGATCCTTTACAAAATCTCCAATTTGAATTTCTCCAATATTCAAACAAACTTTATTTTGCTACTGAGGTTCAACCAGAGTATCTAGGGAATTCGCTTGATTCGGTTATGGTACTATGGTATGGGACTCAATTCAATTCATTACCAGACATAATTTCTCTGAATAATTCTGGTATAGAAGGTGATATTATTGCTGGCGATAAAATATATTCCCGAAGAATCTCAAATACTCAATTAACTTTGGATAATCCCATCGACAGCTCAGCAACAGGGCTTGTATATTTAAATGTTCAGGCCTATTATAAGGGAAATCAGATTGCATTGGAGGATTCGTTTCAGCTTGGTAATATTCGACCGATAATAGTTCAAGTAACTTTCCCAGATACGATGACCCGACCTCCGGATCCGTATATACTAGTTGATACAATTAAAGTCGAAATATTTGATGCCAACGGTGTATCTGATATACAGACTTGTTACATGATGTTTCAGAAACCAGATTTATCCTATTCAAACAATGGCAATCCTATTCTGATTTATGATGACGGTATCATCGATCAGAATATGTTTCTCTGGGACGAGTTCGCTGCCGATGGAATTTTTTCCAGGTTAATCACAATCGGATCTGATAATCCAATTGGAATTTATAATGCTTATTTTTATGCCAAGGATTTCTTTGGGGCAGATGCTGAAGTTGTCATAAAAACAGTTGTGGTAATTGAGTGAAAAAAACAGTTTTATTAATCGGGATTATATTTTTTATTTCCATATCTGTTGGACAAAATTTTATTCCAACAAATGTTTCTTTACGAAAAACAAATTTGGACTCATCTGGAATAATTAATGAACTCACAAGCAATGTTATTTCCGAAATCAAACTCCAGGGAGACAGTACAGTCTGGCTGGGGACAGGGCAGGGATTAGCTATGATGCAGGATTCGATATCTGTTTTTGCGATGGGTTCTCTAACAATTGAAGAATCCGACACGATTATGCTTTTTACAGATGGGATTTCTGCTATTGCTGTAAACGATAGCTCTATAATAGTTGCTGGTGCAACCGATGACGGAGTTACACCAGTAGGAGCGGGATTGTACTTCGCTGAAGATGCCCTGGATCCTACAATTTCTTGGATTCATTTTTCTCAACCCGTAGATAATCAGACCGATACATTAGCTGATTTTGCTGATAAGTATTTCCGGGCTCTTCCTGTCACTGTTTCAAATAATAATGTAACATATGATGCAGCGATATCTGACGATTACATCTGGATAGCAAGCTGGGCTGGAGGACTTCGGCGTATACCCTTGCAAAATCTTGCTGGGGATTCCTCTTGGACAAGAGTCCCCTTGCCTTTAGATGATATGGACGTGCTCACGACCTGCAGTGATACCTCCTATGCTGAAAATATTTTGAAGGATTATTATCTGAACCCTCGGGATCCATTGGATGATGGAAACCATAATCACAAAGCGTTCAGTGTGCTGGCTTATGGTGATACAGTCTGGGTGGGGACAGCTAACGGCATTAATCGCGGTCTTCTTGGTCAAAACGGATGCATTGATTGGGTACATTTTTCTTTTCCTCAAGATGGTATTTCCGGAAATTTTGTAGTGGGCCTTACCCGGCAGGTCTGGGGAAATACAAACATTATATGGGCAGTGACTATGAATGCTGAGGATCAAGGCGAAGAACGAGGGTTAAGCTATACTATCGATGATTCCACCTGGCACACCGCACTAATCGGGGAAAGGATTTATAATGTTTATGCAGAGGGTTCACTAGTTTTTGCAGCATCGGAGAATGGTTTGTGGAAATCAATTATTGACGACCCCCATGATACACCAATGTGGGCATTATTTGAGCCGGCAATACAGGCGATCCTCCTTGAGGACTCACTTGTATTTGATACAGACGAGATTTTAACAAATGAAGTTATATCTTTTGCCTTTGATAATCGACCATACTATTCCCAAGCGGTACTCTGGTTGGGAACTCTGGATGGTCTCGCTAGATCCAGTGATATTGATGGTAGCAACTGGCAGATATTTCGGGCTGAATATGATCCCAACAAGATATATGCGTATCCAAACCCTTATTCTCCTTATTCCCATAATGTTCTCGATGGTGATGGCTATGTTCGGTTTCATACCAGCGAGGTGGTTTCATACACTATTGAAATGTCTATTTATAATTTTGCGTTGGGTATTGTTTTTAATAAAAAATACGATCGCCGTTCAGGTACAGAATCTCTCAAATGGGACGGTAATGACCAAAATGGAAAGTTGGTGGATAATGGTGTTTATTTCATAAATCTTAAGTTTGCAGAAAAACAGAATCTCGGTCCTGAAGATCACTGGCTGAAATTGATTGTGGTGAAATGATGAGAACTGGTTTTCTGAATCTTCCGTATCTGGCAGGATTTATGCTGTTTATGAACGTGGTTTTTTCTAGTGATTATGCCAGTTATTCTGGTAGTTTTTTAAGAATGGGAACAACTGCCCGGTCAATCGCTATGGGAAGCGGATTTACTGCGGAACTGGACCAGGGCTTTACAGCTTATCACAATCCGGCAGGTATTTCATTTGTAACAAACAGACAGGCGTCAGTTACAAATCATAGCTTACAACTGGATCGTAATTTTTATGTTGCAAGTTTTGAGACGAATTTACCTCCAACAGCTGGAATTGGGATTGCCTGGATCAGGGCTGGAGTGAATCAAATTGACGGCAGGACAGAAGAAGGAGAACATACGGGTTTTTTATCAACAAGTGAGGATGCTTACTTCATCAGTTTTGGACAGAAGTTACGACCGTGGCTTTCCGTGGGGATTAATATTAAACTTCTGCGACTCCAACTTCCCATGAATGAAAGTGGTCTAGTAGGATCAGGGATGGGATTTGATTTAGGAATAATTATTCGTCCATCACCTCCTTTATCCATTGGCTTAGTTATTCAGGATTTAAATTCTAACTATCTATGGCAGACCAGTGAAGTTTTTGCAGAGCAGGGTCGAATATATAAAGAGCAGTTTCCAGTTATTTATAGGATTGGCACGAATTATCGTTCTAAAAGAATTTATTTTGTTGGAGATTTTGGTGTCATTACGGATTATGAAGATGTTTTAGGAATCCCTATTCGGTTTGGCGGAGAATATCAGTATAAAGAAAACTATTTTTTCAGGGCGGGATTTGGTAATTCAAGGGTTTCTTTAGGTGTAGGGATGAAATATATTTTGTTCAATGAAAAAGATTCTTCTATTGATTATGCTTTTGTAACGGAACCTGCACTCAATTTTGCCCATGTGTTTACGGTTTCGATTCAATTCTGACTGGTTGAATAGAAATATTGTTTAATTAAATCTATATTCGATGAATAGAATTTTTCATCTGTTAACTGTTTTTATATTTATCCTGAACACTTCCGTTTTTGGAATTGGGACACAGTTTCTTTCTATTCCAAGCACGGCCCTAGAACTTGCAGTGGGCATTAACCCTGTCTTAAATGGAGGGTCTTTTTCTAATCCAGCTTCGCTCATTTTAGACAAACCAAATCCTGATTTATTCTTTTCCCACGGTTCCTGGCTGGCGGGTGTGACCGGATCAACAATTCGTTTTTCAAGAGGATTTACCTATGGAACTGGTGGGTTTCAAATCCGCTATGCCGGGTTAAATGATCTGGAATTTCGAACAAGTACGCCTACTGACAATCCACTGGCAGAGTTTGGAGCGTACGGTGTTTCGTTCGGTGGATTTTACAATCGAGTTTTGGGCAACACCCGTTATGGACTTGCTTTGCAGGCAGTCAGCTTTCAAATCTATGATGAATCTTCCAATGGCTATGCTGTAGACTTTGGATTGACTCGAACATTCGGAAAAAACCTTACTTTTGGGGCATCACTTTTGAATATGGGTTCCATGTCACTGTTATCTAAAGAATCTCCTGACCTCCCTTTACGTGTTTTGGCGGGTGTCAGTTATCATTTTTTTCAGAAGGATTGGGGGAACAAAATTTTTCTTTCTGCAGAAAACTCTTCCATGGTTTCAGGAATGATATTTCATGTAGGGAACGAATTCAGTTGGAAACAACTGGCCATTCAGACAGGATCTCAATTTTCGAAGGAAGTTACAACGGTTTCCGGTGGTTTTGGTTTCAGGTTGGGAATCTATCGTTTCCAATACGGTGTGCAGGTTGGCTCCCAGAATCTTGGAATTTCTCAGATGCTGGATATTTCAGTTACACTTCCATAATTAATGCCGTCAAAACAAAATTCTATTCAGATTTATGTCATTATTGCATTAACTGCAGTCCTCCTTATTCTGGCAGTTCGCCTGCTACTTTTGCACAGGGAATTACAGGAAGTGAAAAAGGAACTTGCTCCTGAAGATGTGGAAGAGATTGTAGAGGAAAAATCTATTGCTGGAGAATTAACTATCATTGTTGATGATTTTGGGTATAGAAATGATGAAGTTTCTGACGGTTTCTTATCACTTGGAGCAAATTTAACATTTGCAGTTATTCCGGGGCATGAGCATAGCAGATCGTTTGCAAAAAAAGCCTTTGAAAAAGGATATGAAGTTATCGTCCATATGCCTATGGAATCTCATGTATCATCCAGCGGGGAGGAAGAATTTGTTCTGAATACAGATATGACAAGCAGTGAAATTGAGAGCAGGATGGAGAAAGTTATTGCCCACTTACCACAGGCAGTCGGGATGAATAACCATCAGGGATCAAAAGCCACGGGAAATAAACGAGTTATGAATGTGGTTGGGTCTGTCTTGAAGAAGTATAAAAAGTATTTTGTTGACAGCCGGACAACACCAGAATCCATAGCGGGATCAATGATGATGAGTCTTGGCGTACACACCGCGAACCGGGACGTATTTCTAGATAATGAAGCTGATCCGTACCTGATAAACAAACAACTGGATCAACTTATTTCAATTGCTCAACATAAAGGATCAGCAATTGGTGTCGGTCATGCCAGACCAATGACTCTTCAAGTTCTCCAAAAAAGAATCCCCGAGTTAGAAAAAGCTGGTTTTCAATTCAAATTTGTTTCCAGTCTGTACAAATAATATGTAACCGGGTTTTAAAGAGATAAAAACCATATGCCAATTTATTGTAAAGTAACCCGCGGTAGCCATGTAGAAAGCCAACATTCAATTTATGCTGTTGCTGTAAATGAAGTTGGAGAAATTATTTTTTCAACTGGAGATCCAGAATATCAAACCTGCATCAGGTCATCCTTCAAGCCATTCCAGGCAGCGGCAAGTGTACATGCAGGTGCTGTGAAATCTGCAGGGTTTACAGATGAGGAATTAGCTCTCATGTGTGCTTCCCACAACGGGGAAGAAATTCATGTAAAAACGGCTAAATCCATGATGAATAAGCTGGGTTTTTCAAAAGACTATTACGAATGCGGAAATCATGCACCTTATGATACTGAATCCAAGATAGCACTTCTTCACAAGAAAAAAGATTATTCACCTTTCAATAATAATTGCAGTGGAAAACATGCAGGTATGCTGGCATTGGCCAAACACCTTGGAGCGGAACCTGCCGGATACACCAATCGTGATCATCCTGTTCAAAATACTATTTTTGATCTTTTGCGAATTTATTCTGGTCAAAATGAGATTGTAACAGCAATTGATGGATGCAGTGCGCCAACACCCTTCATGTCTTTGCATAGTATTGCATTATTATTTCAAAAGCTCGCAAGTGGACAGTATCCGGAACTGAAAGAGGTGTATCAGGCTATGGCGCACCATCCGTATCTCGTGGCAGGCCGTAATCGCTTTGATACAGATTTTATTAAAGTTATGAAAGGAAAGGCAATTACAAAAGTCGGAGGAGAAGCTGTCCGTGGAGTTGCTATTCGAAACAAAAATGGTGAAACATTTGGCCTTGCGCTAAAAGTATTAGATGGAAATCAGCGGGCGAACCCAGTTGCAACCTTGGCTTTACTAGATCATTTAAAATTCATCGAGGAAGAAGATTTAGCCGGGCTTAAAGATTATAGAAACCCTAAATTATTTAATCATAGGAAGATTCAAACCGGAAATATTTCAGCTCACTTTGAAAGTTAAGGAACGGTACTATTTTTTTATGGCGGATTATGTGAGTAAACGTTAACTGTATTTCGTTGAATTATTAAATCAGGTAGAGAGAGCATTTATTCTGTGAAAGATTTCAATCTAATGAACAAATCTTTATTTCTTGTTTTGTTATTTCATCTTTTTTTAATGGGACAGGATTGTCCGCCAGCGGATACGGTTCAAATAAATCCTCCGCAGGATCTCTGGTCGATCCCATACGAAAACAATTGGAACGGATTGGAAGTAATGACGTGGAATGTGCAAGAGTTTCCCACCAGCAGCAACACAGTGAATTATGTTTCGGAAATCATAAGTGACATCCTTCCAGATATAATCGCTTTCCAGGAAATCAGCGATATCCCAGATTATGAAAATTTTGCATCCATGAATCCTGCTTACAATTTTATTCACACAAATTATGGAAGTGAAGTGAATCCGGATTTGGGTATGGCTGTAAGGAATGACTGTGTGGAAATAGTAAATTACACAACATTATTTTCTTCGGAAGGATGGGCATTTGCATATCGGTATCCGCTGAAAGCCGAATTGCAGTGGGGGTGCGGGGATGCTGCAATCACTATTCAATTAATTAATATTCACATGAAAGCTTTTGATGAAGGATTTAACCAGCGGTTGGCAGCCTCTCAGGTATTGGCAGATTACATCCAAAATAATATCAGTGAAAATATCATTGTCGCAGGTGATTTTAATGATGAAATAGATGATCCGGAGAATGACAATTCGCTCTGGCCCTTGGTTGAAGATCAAAATTGTTATTTTACTACAACCCCAATTGCAGGAGATAACTATTACAATTCATTCCCGTGGGGGATGTACGCCAGTTTTATTGACCATGTCTTAATTTCTGCTGAATTATTTGATGAAAATACTTTATCAGGGGAAATTCAAACTTTAAGGATTGATGATTATACTGGATCCTCAACTTATCAATATCATATTTCGGATCACAGACCAGTAGTTTGGAAGATTAATGTTGATGTTGTCGAACTTTCAACGGGACTTGTTATTAATGAAATTATGAATAACCCGGTCAGCGTTACCGATTCCTACGGAGAATGGTTTGAAGTGACCAATACAAGTATTGAAACAATAAATTTGAATGGTTTGACACTTAAAGACGATGGCGGAGATCAACATACAATTTCACAAGTGGGAGGATTATTGTTGGAACCAGGGGAGTTTGTTGTGCTTGGTGTGAATGACAACCCGGCTGAAAATGGAGGAGTCAACGTAGACTATGTTTATTCCAATTTTGCGTTGGGTAATGGGTGGGATGAAATCATTTTTGAACATCCCACCGGTGTTATTTTAGATGAAGTCTGGTATGATAATGGTGCTTCTTTTCCTGACCCTGCAGGAGGGAGCATGATGTTGATTGATCCCTACAGCGACAACAGCCTTGGTGTCAATTGGACGACTTCAGAAGTACCGTTTGGTGATGGAGACTTTGGAACACCCGGATTGCCAAATGCTTCTTCAGGGGTCTTATTGGAAATTGATAATATTGCAGGATGGAATTTGATAGGGCTTCCAGTTGATGTTGTGGATGGTAGTTACCTTGAAATTTTTCCTGAGGCTAATACAGGAACTTTATATGAATATAATGGAATGTACATCGAAGCAGAAACTCTCACCCCAGGGATTGGTTACTGGTTACGATTTGATTCTGACGGAACCAGTCTTGTCGAAGGATTGGAGATTTTCAATCTGACTATTGAACTTGTTGAAGGTTGGAATCTGATCACGGGGATAACAAGTTCAGTACCCGTTGCTTTAATTCAGGATCCTGATGGGATTATTGTACCGGGAACAATTTACGAATTTGATGGGAGTTATGAGAATGCCACCAATCTGGTTCCTGGCAAGGGATATTGGATTCGTACATATTCTACTGGTGATATAATTTTATCTTCGGAATAAAGTTGGAATAACTGTTGATAAAAGCAGAGAATCTTAATAAAATGTGAGCCCGATTTCTGAAAATTTATTAACAAAATAAGAAAGTGAGTCTCTTATGAAAAATGTAATAATAATTCTTTCGGTTCTTATTAGTAACATATATGGTCAGGATTTATTCTTTTCAGAATATATCGAAGGCAGCAGCAGCAATAAAGCTCTTGAAATTTATAATCCCACTGATGCAGCTGTTGATCTTGCTGGATATGAAATTTGGCGAATATCCAATGGAGGAGATTGGGCTGAAGGAGAGGAGAATGCTGTAGATTTAAATGGATATTCAGTTGATGCAGGTGATGTGTTTGTGATATGTAACAGCAGTATCGCAGAGGAGTATGCAGGGGAATGTGATATTCTTGGTACAACTGCAACGTATTACAACGGTGATGATGCAGTTGGTCTTGCCTATAATGGAACATTGATTGATGCCGTTGGTGAAGCAGGAGATGATCCGGGCTCTGGCTGGGCTGTTGCTGGAGTAACAGACGCAACAAAGGATCATACCCTCGTTCGTAAATCATCGGTGACCCAGGGCAACACTGACTGGGCGTCTTCCTCTGGAACAGATGTCTGTGACTCTGAATGGAATGTTTATGATCAAAATACATTTGATTATCTGGGATCTCATGATGTCGGCAGCGGGAATGTTGCTCCAGTTGCAAATGCTGGACCTGACCAGGTAGTAGATCCTGAAGAAACAGTGCAACTGGATGGAAGCGGCAGTTATGATCCTGAATGTGCAGAAATTTCTTTTTCCTGGGATGGACCTGGAGATATAACCCTGGATGATCCCAGCTCAGCAACACCATTGTTTACTGCACCAAGTTACTCTGAAACAACGCTTTTAACATTTACATTAACTGTTACTGATGATCAAGGAGGTTCGGATAGCGATATTACGGAAATTACAGTTTTTGTTGAGCAGGGATTAACCATAGCAGAAGCGCGAGCGTTGGGGGTAGGTGAAATTGTTACCGTCCAGGGTGTTGTTACAACCCCGAATTTTCAGAGCAGCCATACCGAGTATGTGATACAGGATGCTACAGCAGGCCTGGTCGTTTTCGGTTATGGAGTCACAGATGTTGATTTGGATGTGGGAGATGAAATCAGGGTAACCGGTGAGACTGAAGAATATAATGGAAAATTTGAAGTGGCAATAACCGGATCCCAGGATATAACTGTATTGGGAACAGCTGATCTTCCTGAACCTCAAATTATCACGGTCGCTGAACTGACTGTAAATGGTGAGGAGTATGAAAGTGAATTGATTACGATACAGAATGTTAATTTGTACGAGGGTGATTGGCCTGATGAAGGTGTTGCGATAAACCTGATAATTACAGATGACAATGGGGCTTCAACAGTGATAATGAGAATTGACAGTGACACCGAGATTGATGGATCTCCGGAGCCTTCATGGCCTCAACATGTAACCGGAGTTGGAGGGCAGTATAGTAATGATTATCAGATTTTACCCCGTTTTATCACCGATTTTGAACCTGCAGGAGATAATCAATATCCTGTGGCAGATGCCGGGGAGGATCAGCTTGTAAATCCTGGAGATCTGGTGACACTTGATGGATCGAGCAGTTTTGATTCAGACGGATCGGTTGAAGGTTATCTCTGGGCACAGACTGAAGGTACAGCAGTCACCCTAAGTGATACTGAACCGGAGGACGGCATTGCAACTTTTACTGCGCCTTCTGTAGATGGAAACGTTGTCTTAACTTTTTCGTTAACAGTTGAAGATAATCTTGGAGATACTGGAACTGATTTTATTTCCATTGTTATTTCGGGAGGTGAGACTTCTATTTATGACATTCAATATACAACGGTGCAGGGCGATTATTGTTTTGATTCTCCACTCATGGGTGAAGTTGTCGTCACAAGTGGTGTTGTTACTGCTGTTCAAAACCCTGGCTCATATTCTAATTTCTATGTACAGGATTTTGGGTATGATTCCTGGAGTGGCGCATATGTCTATGATAATACTCAATCTCCAGTGGTAGGTGATGAGGTGACGTTTGCTGCAACAGTACTTGAATATTACAGTTTCACCGAACTGACTGATCTCATCGGTTTTTCAGTTGCATCCTCTGGGAATGCAGTTACTCCAAAGGATATTACAACTGGTGAATTGGCAGATGGTTGCACATTTATTGGTGAAGCTTTAGAGGGCATGCTTGTCCGGGTGACTGACGTTGAAGTTGTAGCGGAATCAGATGACAATGGTGAATGGTATGTTGATGATGGAACAGGTTTGTGCCAGATAGATGACGGAATGTTTGACGGGACACCTCCAACACCTGTTGCAGGAACACATTTTACTGCTATCGTTGGCGTAGTGGATTATAGTTTTTCATTATTTGGAGTATTACCTAGATCAAGTGATGATATTCAATCTGAGTCAAATGTTACGGAAGTAAGCGTTGATTATCTCACAGGCTGGAACATGGTGGGGCTACCTTTAGAAGTAGAAGATACATACTACCAGACATTATTTCCTGATGCATTTAACAATGCTATGTATTCTTTTAATGGATCATATTCTCCTGTAGAATATTTGGTATTAGGGACAGGATACCTGATACGCCTTTCTGATGGCGGAACAGTAGAATTTTCTGGTACAACAATAGATGAGCTTACCATATCTCTTACAGAAGGCTGGAACCTTATTTCTGGCATCTCAACATCTTTACCAGTAGATGTGTTGTACAATTCAGGTTTGGTGGTGTCCAATGGCATCTATGCTTTTGATGGTTCTTATTATAATGCGTCCACAATAGATCCAGGAATGGGCTATTGGGTAAGGGCATTAGCTGACGGAGATGTGACTTTGTCCAGTTCAAGTTCTATGGGAAGAACAGTACCAATAGTGAATCACTTTGTAGATGCAAATATATTAGAGCTCTCTAATGGAACTCACTCATCTACACTCTATTTCGGCAAGGATGTGGCTGAAGAACATAGAAACAGCTACAGTTTGCCCCCCACCTTCCCGCAGATGGCGTTTGATGTTCGTTTTAATGGAGACATGAAATACACTGTGGAGTCTGGCGATATAGAAGTATTAAATACATCTGATAATCTTACCATTAGCTATGATATTGTCATAGAAGCTGGAGAGCATATGAACTGGGTGCTTAGTTCTGAAAGTGGCAAGGAATACACTCTTAAGGGCACAGATGAGATAACAATCCCATCAGCAGAAAGATTTGTTTTATACAGAGGATCTGTGATCCCCATCACATTTGCACTCCATCAAAACTATCCTAATCCATTCAATCCTGTGACAAAAATCACATATCAATTGCCTGAAGAATCGTATGTTGTTATCAGTATCTACAACCTCATTGGTCAGAAAATCGTTGATTTGGTTAGTGAAGTTCAACAAAAAGGGCACCATAAAGTCATGTGGGACAGTAAAGATGCCAAGAGCAATCTGGTATCAAGCGGGGTGTATTTTTACTCCATCACAGCCGGCGATCACACGGCCTTAAAAAAGATGGTTTTGATGAAATAGGAGATTTTTTTAAGAAAAACTAGTAAAAGATGTCGTGATTAGGTGAATGTTTTCTCATTGCGACATTTTTCTTTACAGAGGGTTTCAATACTATCCAAGTACAGTCAATAGCATTTTAGAAGGAGGATGTCCATAAATTTTAAAGACTTATTCCGCGTGAAGCGTGGATTCTATTTTTGTTTTCTGTTCTTCCTGTTTCATGCAGCACATGGTTCCACCCCTAGAATCATGACGTACAATGTGTTGAATTACCAGGGAAGCATTAGCGGGAACAGCGACAAAGAGATCGCATTACGAATGGTAATTGATTCCGCAGATCCGGATATAATCGTTGTTGAGGAACTCAATAATACAACCGGTTATAACCGGTTTTTGTCTCATATTCTGAATCACAGTCAGGAAGGAGTGTATTCAGGAGCAGATTTCACCGATCAATCTTCTTCGGATGCAGATATTGCCTTGTACTATAAGCCGGGTGTATTCAGTTTCATCAGTACAAGTGTAATAAACACCACAAATAATTGGGGACACCGGGATGTGATTGAATTTGTCATGAAACATATTGAATCAAACGAGGAAATAAGATTATACGGTTTACACCTGAAAGCAGGAACAAGTGGAGACGATGAGGCTGATCGGGAACAGGAAGCAACAGCTCTAAGGGATTACTTGAACACATTGAATCCTTCGGAACATTTTTTTGTTTTGGGAGATTGTAATTTTTATTACTCTAGTGAGGGTGGGTTCCAGGTTTTGACAGAATCCCAGGAGGATAATGACGGTCAAGTATTTGACCCGATTAACCGAATTGGCAACTGGCACAATAACTCATCTTTTTCTGATGTTCATACACAATCCACACGGGCAACTAACTACGGAGACGGGGGGTCCTCAGGGGGTATGGATGACCGGTTTGATTTTATTCTGGTTTCATCTTCGATTCTTGATGAGACAGACATGAATTATTTGGAAGATTCATATACTCCATACGGAAATGATGGAGATCATTTTAATCAATCTATCAATGCAGGAAATAATTCAGCAGTACCAGATGAAATTGCGGATGCTCTTTATGCAGCTTCTGATCATCTGCCAGTGTATCTGGAGGTGGTATTTTCAGGAACCCTTCCGCCATTGAGACAAATCGTCATTTCAGAAATAATGCCTAATCCTAGTTTGGTCTCAGATTCAAACGGTGAGTGGTTTGAGGTTTATAATGCAGATTCAGTAACTATTGATTTTGCAGGTTGGACCATAAAAGACGCAGGCACAGATGAACACCTTATTAGTACCCAAGAGGGCAGTTTGTTGATTGAGCCGGAAGAATATTTTGTTTTTGGGAGGAATGCAAACCAGAATGAGAATGGAGGCTATGAGGCAGATTATGAATACAACGGAATTATATTTGGGAGTGCGGAAGATGAAATCATTCTTTTAGATCCAGAAGGAAGGGAAGTGGATGAAGTATACTACACAAATGCTTTTCCCTTCAGCAGTGGTGTCTCCATGTATGTTCAAGATCTTTCGTCCAATAACAATATTGCTTCCAACTGGGCAGAGTCAACCACACCTTATGGCTTAGGTGATTTTGGAACTCCCGGCTTACCAAATAACCTTTCAGGTGTCTTATTGGAAATTGATAATATTGCAGGCTGGAACCTGGTAGGATTGCCGGCGGGTGTTGAGGATGGCTCGTCGTCGGCTGTATATCCCGAAGGTACAGCAGGAACTTTGTACTCTTATAACGGGACATATATTGAAGAGGAGATCTTAGTTTCCGGAGAAGGATACTGGCTACACTTCCCGGATGCGGGCATGACAACCATCACCGGTGCATCCATCAGTAGTTTAACCGTGTCACTTACTGCGGGCTGGAATCTTTTCAGCGGCATCAGTGAAGCGACAAATGTGAGTGGTATTTCTGATCCGGGTAATATTATTGTTTCAGGTACAGTTTACGGATTTTCAGGTGCGTATGCTGGTGCCTCTGTGTTAACACCCGGCCATGGGTACTGGGTTAACGCAAGTGAAGATGGCGACATCACCATTTCAAGCGGCGGTGCTGCAAAAACAATAGCTGCATTTACAGATCGAACGAAAGAAGCTAATAAACTCAGTTTCAATGGCAGTGACCTCTACTTTGGTATATCCATACCGGAAGAAGAAATGCTCAGCTATCAGCTACCACCGAAACCACCGGCAGGTGCCTTTGATGTACGATTTAGCGGTGATACCAGGATAGCAACGGATAAAGCCGAATTAGAGGTAATGAACCCATCTCAAACTCTTACTATCAGCTATGATGTGGTTTTAGAAACAGGAGGACACATGAACTGGGTGCTTAATTCTGAAAGTGGTGAAGAATACACTCTTGAAGGCACAGGTGAGATAACAGTGCCAACAGAGGGAACCTTCACTTTAGAAAGAAAAGCAATCATACCAATTTCCTATGCACTCCACCAAAATTACCCCAATCCCTTCAACCCCATCACAAGCCTCAGATATGACCTGCCAGAACAGGCACAGGTCATGCTCACAGTATATGACTTAATGGGAAGAGAAATAACCCAGCTTGTAAACACTACACAGGAAGCAGGCTACAGGTCAGTACAGTGGAATGCTACAGACATGCATGGTAAGCCAGTAAGTGCTGGAGTCTACCTCTACCAGATTCGTGCTGATGAATTTGTACAGACTAAGAAGATGGTGTTGTTGAAGTAAGAACTTCTTCTGGGTATACCCA
>Ga0208409_1000494_pt1 | contig 17255 bp, 16 predicted proteins | sample ETNtaG_29_FD_185784 | JGI IMG/M metagenome (GOLD analysis project Ga0208409, IMG submission 185784) | Marine microbial and viral communities from oxygen minimum zone, Eastern Pacific Ocean - ETNP201406SV201 (SPAdes) (version 2) | ecosystem: Environmental > Aquatic > Marine > Oceanic ...
GCCGATTTATTTGGACGGAAAAATTATTGGAGAAACTACTTCGGGAAATTATTCTTTCAACTATAACAAGAATATGTCTATTGGCTACATTAACACAACAGATGCTGTGTCTGAATTACAAGATAAAAACCTTGAAATAGAAGTCGCTAAGAAAAAATATAAAGCGAAGATAGAAACACAACCTTTGCACGACCCAAAAAATATCTCCATCAAAGGTTGATATGCAAAAAAAGTTTATATTTATTGCAATTACTGCAATAATATTAATCCTCATATGTATAGCGATAAGAGATAATTTTAACCTACATAAAATTATAGCTAAACTTGAAAAACAAACTGATCTTACAATTATTCTAAATGATGAATCAAAATGGAATTACTATCCTCACATTGAATTACGCAATAATATTACCATAAAAGATAACGCTGATATTTTTATAATCAATAATGCTGATATTGATGTTAGTAAAAATTATTGGCCTGCCTCCTCCATAAATATAAATTTAAGATCCCCAACCATTAATGTAGAAGGCATTCAGCTTCGCAATGCAACGATTATATCATCGTATAAAAATAATAATATCACCTTTGAAAAAATTGTTAGTGATTTAGTTGAAGGCAATATTAATGCTCAAGGAAAAATGAGCATGGAAAATGAGATGCCTTTTGAGTTAGTCGGCTCATTCAATAATGTTTCACTTAATATTCTTATGAATCAAGCCAAAATTGCGACTTGGGACAGAGTTAAAATAAAAATGTCCTCCCCCAATTTCAATTTTTCAGGCGCAGCCAAGAAGAATAATTTTAATAAAAATCTTAAGGGAAACATTGCAATTAATGGTTCAATTTTTTTCGTTTCAACTGAAGAAGAACTTTTTGGCGCTGCTTTACTGTCCTTATTAATTGATAAATTGCCAGATTTGTCTTCCATAAGTAATTCTGTTAATTTTTTACTTGAAAAATTTTCAAATATTCCCTCTTCTTTTCATGGCACATTAACAATCAATGAAGGAATGATATCAACTCAAGATATGTTAATTGTAAATGATCAAGGTCGCGCATCCCTTGCAGCAATTATCAATATTGAAACTAACATCATTGATGGAAAAATTAATTTTTATGAAGATGATGAAATATATCTTGAAGCAACATTGAAAGGAGATATTCAAAATCCGCAGATTTTAGTAGGAGGAAAAGTTTTCGCAGAAGAAAATGATAATGCTCCCCGAGATATCAAAAAATTATTTGAGGAGGGGATACATTCTCTCATAGATAAGTTATTAAAGGTTGATGACTAGTTTATTATCTGTAGTGCTTGGCGTTTTTAGCTATATCATTATTGGCTACATAATAAAAAAATTAAATGATGTGATCTATAATTTAATCTTTGCCTTTTTTGGAGCGGGCATAAATATTATTCCCAACACTATTATAAAAAAATTTGATTATTTAAGTTTTAATATTTTACTGCCTATTGCGCTCATTGTTAATTTTTGGTTGATAAAATTTCCTAATGTTGTGATCTATAATTTAATCTTTGCCTTTTTCGGAGCGGGCATAACAGTTTTTATCATGGGTTTTCTCATTGGAAAAAAATTTTACCAATTTAAAACAGATGACTGCGCCCTATTTGGACTGGGAGCGTGTTTTGGCAACTCTGTTGCTTTTGGCATTCCATTGATGTATTCAATCTTAGGCCCCGTAAATGCAATGCCCTATATGATTTTGGTTTTATTTCACGGCATCATACATTTTACTTACACCACCCTTATTATTGAAAATTACCGCAATCGCGATCAATCCAACATTATAAAAATAATTAAAACTATAATTGGATTAACAAAAAACATTGTTTTATTTGGAATGTTTGTTGGTCTTTTCTTGAACTACACAGAGACCCCCTTTCCTGAAACATTGCAGAATATTTTGAAACCAATTGCAAAAATTGCACTTCCGACAGTTCTTATTTCTCTTGGAATAGCCTTGGGGGGATTTAAAATAACTCAAGGCATTTCTTATTCTGTTGTTTTAACAGGACTGAAAAATTTTATACATCCCCTTGTTGCCTTTATCCTCGCAAAATACATCCTACATATGTCGCCTTTGTTAGTCTTCATTGTCACTATGGCGGCAGCCCTGCCAAGTGGGTCGCAGACCTATTATTTTAGCTATCGGTATAATTCTTTGCAGAATATTATCTCGGCCAACGTGGTCGTAAGCACCTTTATTAGCTTTTTCACACTTTCTTTTTTATTGTTGGCATTCCCTTACTGATATGATCAATCTGTATACATGGCCAACGCCAAATGGACGTAAAATTAGTATTCTGCTAGAAGAGTTGCAAGTTCCCTATAAAGTCATTCCCATTGACATTGAAAAGGATGAACAATTTTCAAAAGAATTTTCATTAATATCCCCTAACAATAAAATACCGGCCATTACTGATTTAGAAACTAAAACAAACATTTTTGAATCAGGGGCGATCATGTTGTATCTCGCAAATAAATATAAAAAATATTTATCCGACAAAAGCTATTGGTCAATAATGGAATGGTTTATGTTCCAACTGACGCAAGTCGGCCCTTATCTGGGCCAGGCACACCAATTTCTTTATTATCATTCAGGAAAAAGCAAGTTCGCGGAAGATAAGTATATAAACTATGTTAAAAGAACCTACCGAACCTTGGATTCTCGGTTGGAAAATAATGAATATCTGGGAACAGAATATTCCATTGCTGATATTGCGACATGGCCATGGATCGCGCGTTTTGAAAGACATCGGGTTGATCTAAAAAATTATCCTAATGTTTTACGGTGGTATAAATTGATATCCAAAAGATCAGCTGTGATTAAAGGGTATAATGTTGTTGGAAAATTTGAAAAGATTCCCCTAACTTGAGGAGTTTTCTAATATAATCAAAACCGCGGTTCCAAAAAGAAGTATTGCCAAAAACCATTCAATAATTTTCTTTAACTTCTCATTAGTTAGATAATAGCGGATAATGCTTCCTCCAAAAGCCCATACGCTTATGGACGGCAGATTTATTATCGTGGACATCGTTAACATGAAAATCGTGCCAACGATGAGATTTTGTTTTTCAGGATAAAATAATGATACCGCGGTAATGCAAATAAACCATGCCTTTGCGTTAACAAACTGAAATAAAATGGCTTCATAATACCTTAAGGGAGATGATTTTTTTTCCGTTGAAGAAATATTCAGTGAACCAAGCATTTTCCAAGCTAAATACAAAAGATAAGCAGCGCCCATGTATTTTAATATCACCAGCAATAGGGGGAACTGCGTGAACAGACTTCCCAAACCAAGACATATCAAGGCAAGTTGGATGCAATGACCTGTGGGAACGCCAAGGATGTTTGGAATGGATTTTACAAAACCAAACTTTATTCCCGAAGCGGCGAGAATGCTATTATTCGGGCCGGGCGTTATGTACATGACAAAATTAAACACGCTGATAGTTGCAATCAGCTCCCATGTAATCATTGAGTTAATCGCGAAAGTTTACAAATTGAACAGGTATCCCAATTTTAGCATCTTCAATCATTTGCATGACTACTTGTAAGTCATCTTTCTTTTTACCATCCACCCTTAGTTCATTGCCGTTAATTTTTACCTGCACTTTTAATTTGGAGCTTTTAACATCGGCTGTAATTTTTTTTGCAATGGTTTGTTCTATGCCTTCCACAAGTTTATACGATTGACGAATTTTATTTCCCCCGGCCTTTTCTTTGCTTTGCTGGCTCAAGCACAGGGAGTCAACTTTTCGCCTGACAAAGTGCGTAATTATCAAATCATGCACTTGTTTCAGTTTCAATTCGTCATCAGTAATAACAATTAAGTCATTTTCTTTGCGTTCTATGGATGTGTCCGATCCTTTGAAATCATATCTGTTGCCAATTTCACGAGTGGCATTTCCAATGGCGTTATCAATTTCTTGATAATCCAACCTACTTACTACATCAAAACTCGGCATAAATTAAAGAATGTTTCCCTTAATTTATGTCATCCTCCAAATCAACAGGCAATTCTTTTTTTGTACTCAGACGGCCCAAATCTTTCATTTTTTGAACTTTCTTTGTTAAGCTTCCTGGTCCGTCCTGCAAGCGTGATTTTGCTTCATCCATTTTTAATTTAGCCTTATCTATGGATTGGTTAGCTTGATCAAATGATTGATATACATTGACTGTTTTTTCGTAAATATCCGTAGCAGTGGCGGCAATATCCTTGATTGTTTTCGTCTGCTTATCAAGGCGCCACATGTTTTCAACTGCCTTTAATAGAAAAGGGAGGGTTGATGGACCCACAATAATGATTTTTTTCTGCCATGCGTCTTCAACGATTTTTTTTCCCTTATTATAAAGAGCCAGTAATGCAGGCTCAATGGGCATAAACATCAGAACATTGTCTATGGTATTAACTTCATATAGGTTTGCATAATTATCCTTACTCAAATCTCGAACAAAATTTTTAACCGACTCCAAGAACTTCTTAAGATGCGTTGACTTCGTGGCTTCGTCCTTACTATTAGAATAGTCATGCCACGCACTTAGAGAAACTTTGGAATCAATAATGATATCGCGTTTTCCTGGCATATGGACAATAACATCAGGTTTTTGTAAATTCCCTTCAGAATCCTTGTAAGCTTTTTGTGTTTCATATTCCTCCCCTTCTCGAAGACCAGCGCCGTCCAATATGTTTTTTAAAACAAATTCCCCCCAAGCGCCTTGTTGCTGAGAGCCCCCTCGGATAAGGCTGTTTTCAATGCGGTCTTGCACTAAATTAAAATTTTGCAAGGATTGTTGAATCGACTTTATATTGTCCCTTAAGGATATTAAATCATCATGTTTCTTGTTTGCAGAATCTTTTTTGTAAGCAAGGAGGAAATATAACAATGCAATGACTCCCGATCCAGAAAAAAAACCAAGCAGAAAAATAATTATTTGATTACTGAATTCCATAAACTAACGCCGTATAATAAACAAATAGGGCAAAGTTAAAATAAATTAATTGCCCACAAAACTGAAAAATAAATCACTAAGTACCGCGCGATTTTACCAATCGATACCAGTAGTAAAAAAGGAAAGAATGGATACCGTAGTGTGCCTGAAACAAATGTAATAGGATCGCCTATGAAAGGCACCCAGGCCAGAAGCAGGGACCATTTCCCGTGCTTCACAAAAAAATTAGTGGCTTTGTCAATTTGATTTTGATTAATGGGAAACCATTTTTTCTTCAAAAAATAAGCTGCATAAAATCCGCAAATCCAATTGAAAACAGAGCCAAGAATGTTTCCTGTGGAAGCTGCTATTAAAAGTAGTATTGAATTGTATTTATCTAAAGCCAGCAGGGTGGCAAAATACATTTCTGATCCAAAAGGAATTATGGTGGCGACTATGAATCCTACTGTAAATAATGAGAGATATATCATCAGAATTTTTTCTAACAAATTAAATCAAATTAATGATTTTGTCCCCCCTATGGGAAGCTGCCATACTTGATGTTTTTGATATCCCTTGATTTGTGCTGCTTTCTTGAATTTTTCAGGAGGTTCCCAGGGATCCTCCGCGCTCAACCGTATGGTTCCCCAGTGCATGCCCAGTATGTTTTTGCTGGCAAGCATGGATGTAATCTCGACAGCCTCTTCTGGGGTGCAGTGTGATGCCCGCATCATTCCTCGTGGTTCATATGCTCCAATGGAAATAATGGTTAAATCAAATGGTCCCAATTTTTCTCCAATCTCTGAAAACATCGGTCCAAAGGCCGTATCGCCGCTGAAATATATTTTCTTTGATTGATGACTGATTACATACCCGTTCCATAAAGTAGAATTATATTTCTGGCCTAAGCGTCTTGACCAATGATACGCGGGTACGGCCGTGACTTTAAAGTCATGATTTTTTTGTTCGTCATACCAGTCAAGTTCGAATATTTTATTGTAACCTAATCTTGTAAATGTCTTGGATAATTTTAAAGAACAAATAACTGTAATATTTTTTTTATTTATTATATTCTTTAGGGTCGTGGTATCCAGATGATCATAGTGATTATGACTGACTAGGATGGTATTAATTTCAGGCAAGTCGGATATTTTTATCCCGGCGGGAACATATCGGTTTGGCCCAATCCCCACAGGACCGGCGGTTTTAGATAAAAAAGGATCAGTTAAAATATGCTGGTCTCCCAATTTAATTAAAAATGTTGCGTGTCCTAGCCACGTAACACTCATGGAGTCTGCGTTATCTTGAAATTGCTTTAGCGCTTTTTCTTGTGAAAGCGCGTGATCATGAGGAATGTTGTCTGGAATTTCCTTTTGATCAAACATCTTTCTTTTGATTATCCCTTTATAAAAAAAACGAAAAAAATTACGGGAAGAATGGCCGGTGGAAATCTCGCGTTTGGGACCTCCGGGTAGATTGCGAAAAGTTCCATCTGGCAAATGATGATAAGGTAAGGAACTCACTGCATGTACTGTTTTAAAATATTTCAAAGTAAAAATTGTCGCAAAAAAGCCGAAGATAATTTTTACAAATTGACGTCGACTTCGCATACAATTAGGGCATATATAATGATTAATATAAAATTGAACAAACATAAAAGGTTTCAATGAGGGGTTTTAGTACTGCCGAATACGAAGAACGATTAAGAAAAGCCCGCCTGCTAATGCAAGAAAAGAATTTGGACATGCTCCTTGTTACTTCGCCGCACAACTTTCGTTACTTTACCGGATTTGATTCCTATTTCTGGGAAAGTCCGACCCGCCCATGGTTTTTATTATTATCCTTAAATCAAGATCCGGTAGCCATCATCCCCTCCATCGGGGAGACGGCCCTGCAAAAAACCTGGATTCAAAACATTAAAACGTGGCAATCCCCCAACCCCACTGATGAAGGAGTAACGGTACTTCAGGATGCGATTTTATCCGTTCAATCCCATATATGTTCAATTGGGTGTGAAATGGGCATGGAAAGTCATCTCCGCATGTCCATTAACGATTTTCAAAAATTAAATTCAAATCTTCCCGATCACGGTTTTGTTGATGCGAGTCCGCTTATTTGGAAAATGAGAATGATTAAATCGGAAAATGAAATTTCTAAAATAAAAAAAGTCATCTCCATAGCCAGCAAGGCATTTGATGAACTTCCAAGACACCTGCAAATAGGCCAGTCCGAAATTGAAATTTGCAATATGATGAAAAAAACATTGCTTGACCTTGGGGCTGACCACACGCTGTATATGTCCTGCGCATCCGGTCCTGGAGGCTATGATCAAATTATTTGTGATCCGACCGAAAAAAAATTGCAAGATGGGGATGTGCTCATCATAGACACGGGCACCACGCTGGATGGATATTTTTGTGATTTTGATCGCAACTACGGATTTGGCAGAATAGCGGACAGTGCTAAACTGGCTTACGCCGTTCTGTGGGAGGCGGCTGAGGCTGGCATGAAAAACGCGAAGCCGGGCGCAACGTGCGCTGATGTGAGCAACGCCATGCTCTCCATTCTTCAAAAAGAGGGCCTTTCATCAAACAGCGTTGGACGCATGGGGCACGGCATAGGCTTGCAGATAACGGAACCACCAAGCATCATGTCGAATGACAATACTGTCCTGGAAGAAAACATGGTGATTGCTATTGAACCCTGTTTTGAATACGCGCCTGGCACGATGCTCGTGCATGAAGAAAATATTTTAATTACTAATAACGGACATGAGAGGCTTACATCCCGCACGCCTCAAACCATTCCAATGATAAACTAATTAGTGCTTTTTAATCTGATAACAAGTGGCATGAAGCTTTATGATGTTGTGAAAGTTCCAATAACAAGGGTTCGGTTCTCTCGCATTTCGAAATTGCCTGAGGGCACCTGGTATGAAACCTGCATCCACTAGGAGGATTGATCGGGCTGGGAACATCACCCTTTAAAATTACTCTTTTCTTTTTGACATTGGGATCAGGGATTGGAATGGCGGATAACAGAGCCTTGGAGTACGGGTGTTCGCAATCAAGGGCGAATTTAGAAGTGTCAAGCATCTCAATTATCTGACCCAGATACATTATTGCAATGCGATCACTGATATTCTCAACAACGGATAAATTATGCGATATGAATAAAAGCGTTAATGACAACTCGTTTTTCAATTCATTCAATAAATTTAAAACTTGAGCCTGAACAGAAACATCCAATGCGGAGACCGGCTCATCACAAACAACTAATTTGGGTTTCAAAATCAGTGCCCTGGCAATGCCGATCCTCTGTCTTTGACCCCCGGAAAATTCATGAGGGAATCTTTCAATGGCGTTTGCAGAAATTCCGACAAGATTAAGCATCTCCTTTATTCTTTTTTGCCTCTCCTGATTATCCTTTATTCCATGAATAATCAGACCCTCTTCTATGCTTTTTCCTACGGTGGAACGGGGATCAAGAGATGAATTAGGGTCTTGAAAAATCATTTGAAAATATTGTCTTTGCCTTCTGAGTTCTTTATTTGAAAAAGAATCTAAATTTTTTTCATCAAAAATAATGCTGCCTGAAGTCGGGTCAATCAACCTGACCAGAAGTTTGCCCAATGTTGATTTGCCGCAACCAGACTCCCCCACCAGCCCCAGTGTTTCACCTTCATAAATTTCTAAAGAAACATCATCTACGGCCTTAACCAATCCAACTGTTCTTTTAAATAAACCTTTTTGAACAGGAAAATGCTTTATTAAATTTATTACTTCAACTAATTTTTTCATCAGTCCTCTTTTTCCAACCAGCATCGACTTCCGTGATTATCATTCAAATTGAAAATCGGGGGTATTTTTTCCTGACAGTCTGAAGTGATGTTAGTATTTTTCTCTGAACATCTTTTTTCAAAACGGCATCCCGGTGGCAATAAGTTTAATGAAGGAACGCGACCAGGAATGGCGTCAAGTCTTTTTGTTTTTTCTCCTATGATTGGAATAGACTGCATTAACGCTTTTGTATAGGGATGAACTGGACTGTTAAAAACTGTTTTAACATCTCCATACTCAACAATTTGTCCGCAGTACATCACTAAAACATTATTTGCCATTTCGGCAACCACGCCCAAATCATGGGTGATTAACAATATTGCTGTTTCTGTTTTTGACTGCATTTGTATCATTAAATTTAAAATTTGTGACTGGATTGTCACATCCAATGCGGTCGTAGGTTCATCCGCTATTAAAATATCAGGACTGCACACCAAGGCCATCGCTATCATTACCCTTTGAGCCATTCCCCCGGACAGCTCATGAGGATACGCCAGCATCCTGCTTTCAGGATCCGGTATCTCAACCTGCCTTAACATTTCCAGGGTTTTTCTTTCACTTTCTTTCTTGGACATATGCAAATGTATTTTAAAAATTTCAGAGACCTGATCTCCTATCCTCATGACAGGGTTCAAAGATGATCCAGGATCTTGAAAAATCATTGAAATTCTATTGCCTCTCAATCTTTCCAGCTGACTTGACGACATGGATAACAAGTTATCATTATGAAAATTAGCTGAACCGGATTTTACATATCCCGAAGGGGGCAGAAGACCCATGATTGAAAGAGCGGAAACTGACTTTCCGCATCCGCTTTCTCCAACAATGCATAAAGTTTCTCCTTTTTTTAAGGAAAATGAAATATCATCAACAGCTGTTACATTTCCTGTGCTTGTCCGAAAACAAGTAGTTAAATTATTAACTTCTAATTGAATTGGATGTGTTGACATTAATCATTCAACCTTGGATCGAGTGCATCTCTTAGGCCATCTCCAAAAAGATTAAAGGAAAGAACAGTGATCATAATTGCAATTCCTGGAAAAAAAACTAGATGAGGGGCAGAAAAAACTTGATTCCTCTCAGAACCAAGCATCGTTCCCCATTCAGGCATTGGTGGTTGCGCACCAAGTCCCAAAAAAGAAAGTCCAGCGGCATCTAAAATTGCAGTTGCAATACCTAGAGTAGCTAAAACTACTACTGGTGTTAAAGAATTAGGCAGTATTCGAAAAAGCAAAAGTCTAGTTGGACTAGCTCCTAATGTTATTGAAGCTTTAACAAAATCTAATTCTTTAACCGTCAGTACGCTAGCTCGAGTTAAACGCGCATAGGCAGGCAGAGTAACAATTGCAATTGCTAAAAGAGCATTTCTAATTCCCGGACCTAAAACGGCAACTATGGCTATAGCTAAAAGCAACGAGGGAAATCCAAGTATAACGTCCATCAGTCTCATAATAATGTTATCGATCCATCCACCAAAAAATGCAGCTAATGCTCCTAATAAAACTCCGCCAGTTACGGCAAATGCAACAGTTGAAAATCCTATAGAAAGACTAATTCTTGATCCGTAAATAATTCTAGAATACTGATCTCTATAATTTCCATCTATGCCCATAAGATGTTGGGGTTTGGCGCTATCACAACCAAGCATATGTATGCATGGCCCCTCACGTTTTTTTAATTTTACTATTTCTTTTCCTATCAATACTTCCTGCGGATCATATGGAGCAATAATAGGAGCTGTAAATGCAATTAAAAAAATAAAACCTATAAGTAAAAGACCTATCTTACCTGACCGTCTAGACCAAAGTCTTTTAAAAGTTCTTTTCCATACAGACATTGGTTCCTGCAATAATAAATCTTCATCAAAATTATCTGATAATGTTTTTGAAACTCTTCCTAGCTTACTCATATAATTACTCTAATCTTACTCGAGGATCTAAAAAGCCATATGAAATATCTACAATCAAATTGATTAACATATAAGCAACAGCTACCATTACTGTAAAAGTTTGAATGATAGGATAATCTCTAGCGTATATAGCCTCTACTAGCATTCTGCCTACACCTGCTAAACCAAAAACTGTTTCAGTTAACACAGCACCACTTAATAAACCTCCCATCTGCAAACCAAGAATAGTTACAACAGGTAACATTGCATTTCTTAATGCATGCTTAGTTACAACATTTGTATTTTTTATACCCTTTGCTCTAGCTGTTCGAATATAATCTCTTCCCAAGACTTCTAATAAACTTGATCTGGTCATTCGCGCTATTATTGCCATAGGAATTGTTGAAAGTGCAATTACTGGTAAAATCATATGTCTTATGGCATCTTTAAAAATTTCCCAATTTCCTGTTATAAGAGCATTAAAGATGTAGTGATTAGCAAAAAATTCTAATACTCTAGATTTAGCTGTTCCTGATACTACATCCCAACCCCAAACTTCAAAAAATGGAATAGAACTCAGTCCTGCTGTTAATCTGCCAGAGGGAGGCAACCAGAAAATCGTATCCTTTAATAACAAACCAAAAAGATATGCTAACATTAAACCTAACCAAAAAACAGGCATTGAAATTCCTATGTTGGCCAGAACCATAGTACCAACATCAACGGAAGTATTGTGTTTTAAAGCAGAAACAATCCCTAAAAAAACCCCAACAATGATCGCAACTACCAGCCCTCCCAGGGCTAGTTCAATAGTTACTGGAAATCTCTCAACCAAAATTTGTGTTACAGGACGACTAAACCTAATTGAATTTCCGAAATCACCTACAATAACTCTTTTGGAGTATAAAAAAAATTGTGTAGAAATTGGTTTATCAAGACCAAATCTTTTGTCAAACTTTTCACATACTTCAATCGTAGCTTTTTCACCTAACATAGCTTTGCACGGATCGCCTGGAATGAGTCTGGCCAAGACAAAAGTAACCAAAAGTATCCCGAATAATACAGGAATTGAAATTAACAATCTTTTAATGATGTAGGCAGTCATGATTATGTAAAAATATTATGGGGAGAATTCATTCTCCCCATAAATAAACAAGTCAATAAATTTTATTAATTCATCAACCCATCAAAAAGGTATGAATAGTACTCGAAAGCACCTGTATTTCCTTTATGATTTTTGTTTGATTGATCAATACCAGCGGCCCAAGAAGCTACAACGTCATTAGCATCTAAACTAGATCCGTCATGAAATTTAACTCCGCTTCTGATTTGGCAAGTCCAGACTGTCGCATCTGAATTACCAGTGCATTCCGTGGCAAGACGTGGCTCAATGTTACCTGAATCAATCGCATAACCAAGAAGTGGTTCCACAACCTGCTGACACACTGAAAGTGATTCACCGTCAGTTTCATCAGCGCAATACATACTAATTGGTTCAGCATTTTGCATAAAAACAAAAGTATCCTTACCAGGATCAGTATGATGGAACAAAGGCGCTCCAAAAGGTCTGAAGTGAGCATTCTTCACTGAGTTCAATGCGGCTGAAGCAGAAGCTCCGTGTGCAATTGGAACCATTGGTACTATGCGTTTAATTGCATTATTGGCAGCCGTATATAATGGACGAGCTGTTCCCTCATCTGCAATTGTAGACGCCACTTCTAATAATCCATAAATGTCTTCATGCACATCACCATATTGAGGATTGCTTGCGCTGAAGTGGAAATCCAGGAAGTTTGTCACGTGAGGATAATCAGCTCCCCATCCTAACAAATAAAAACCGTCTAGGCGTCCATTTGTTGATTCATCAATAAACTCTCCAGATTCCATAACAACAACCTCTACATCGATGCCTAAATTATCTCTAAGTTGAGATTGGAATTCAACAGCAACAATTCCTGGTTCCGGAAGATATCCACGGAAAACATCACGGTAAAAGATTTTAGATTTAAAACCATTTGGGAAGCCTGCTTCTGCCAATAAGGCTTTTGCAGCTGCCGGATCAAAATCATACCAGGTTTCACCGGTACAACCATTCGAAATTGAACATGGTGTAAAATGAGATGCCACTTCTGAACCTAGTGGAAAGTAATTATCAACAATTCTGGAACGATCAACGCCCATGGCAATTGCTTTTCTCACTCTTACGTCATCAAAAGGTTTAAAGGTGCTAGTCATAGCCAAATAAAGAGTATTTGGATTAGCAACCGGAATAAAAGTTAGATTGCTATCATTCTTAACCGAATCAAAATCATCAGGACTTAAGTTGGTTATTTGATCTACTGTGCCAGACCTTAATTCAATAAGTCTTCCAGCACCATCAGCATGCCATCTAACAACTAGTTTTTCAAAACTTGGTTTTTTACCCCAATAATCTTCAAACCTGCTGTAGTTAACGCTATCACCGCGGTTCCACTTTTCAAGTTTAAAGGGTCCAGTTCCAATAGGATTCTCAAGAATTGTTCCTCCACCACCTGTGGAGTCTAGATATTCTTTTGGCTGAATTGAAAATGGAGTAAATGCTGCTTTTGCTCGAAAAGCAGGATCAGGTTTACACATTGTAAACGTGACTTCTAAATCGCCTGTAGCTTCGATAGATTTAACTTTACCTCCATAGGAGCAATCCTTTGCAGATACACTATCTCCAGCTGAAACACTTGATCCTACAAACAGAAATAAACTGCCCAATAAGATAAATGCCGTTCTTTTAATAATCATAATTTCCTCCTGAGATTATTAACTAAATAATAATAGACTATAGTCAAATAACGGATAACTCAATCTAAAAGACTTTAATAAAATTTAAATTTTCAGAAATTTAGTGAAATAAAATCCACCTATCATAGCAACAACAAAGACAATTGACAGTGGTTGAAGTGCGATAAAGGCAATTGAACAAATCGCTGGTCCCGGACACAAACCAATCATGCCCCAACCAATACCAAATAAAGATGATCCTAAGATTAATTTTCGATCAATGTCTTTTATGTCAGGTATTTGAAATGAAGAAGTAAAGAAAGGTTTTCTTTTATCTTTCAACAAATAGAAGCAGGGCGCTGTAAATACAATAGCTCCTCCCATAACAAAGATAAGGGAAGGATCCCAAATTCCTGTGATATTAAGAAAGGCAATCACTTTTGCAGGATTTGTCATGCCTGCAATAGTCAGTCCGATACCAAAAATCAAACCGCTAATTAAAGAAAATATATTATTATACATTTGTTATGATGATCCTGAAAACTGTAATAAAAAAACAGTAATTATTGCACAACTCATAAAGATGATCGTTGCTACAATTGAGCGGGAGGAAAAACGGCTGATGCCGCATATGCCGTGACCACTTGTGCACCCTCTTGCTATCTCAGTGCCAATGCCAACGAACAAACCGCCTATGATAATGAGAGGCAGGGAAGAAGTCATATTAAAAACTACGTCTTTTTTTGTAAAAAAAATATAAACCAAAGGTCCAAGAACAAGGCCAATTAAAAATAATACATTTGAAAATTTATTTTCATTTCTTTCTAGAGTGTTGCTAATTATTCCACTAATTCCCGCCAAACGCCCTGATGTTATAAAAAATAAAACAACAGCAACCCCAATGATCAATCCACCTATAAGTGATGAATAGGGGGTGAAATGATCTACATCTATCGCAATCATTATCTATAAAATGTTAATTGATAATTCATCATTCAATCACCAGAAGAAGATCTTTTGTATCAACATTGTCACCAACTTCAACCTCTATGTGACTGACAACGCCGCTGTGTTCAGCATGAATGACGGTTTCCATTTTCATTGCTTCAATGACAATTAGCTTATCCCCTTTGTTGACTTTATCATTAGTGTTAACTTTTATCTCTGACACTTGGCCATTCAAGGGAGATCCTATTTCATTGCTTTTGCTGGCTTTTTTTCTTTTTTCTTCCAAGCTTGCTGCTTGATCATCCTTAATCTCAATTGTTCTTGGCTGACCATTAATTTCAAAAAAAACCGAACATTTTCCGTCTTTTTTAGTATTGCCCTTGGTTAAATATCGAACAATCAAAGATTTGCCTTTTTCAATATCAAGATTGAACTCTTGATCTGCTTCCGGTCCGTAAAAAAATAACGGTGTAGATAAAAATGAAAAATCCCCAAATTGATTCTCATATTTGCAAAAATCTAAAAAAACCTTCGGGTACATTAAGTAAGAAGCTAAATCTTGATTTGAAACATTGCGTTCAATTTTATTTTTCAATTCTTTTTTTTCCTCTTCCAGGTTCACTTCTGATAATACGGAACCTGGCCTAACTGAAATAGGCTTTATGTCTTTTAGTACTTTTTTTTGTAATTCTTTTGGAAACCCTCCAAAAGGCTGGCCTAGATTGCCACTGAAGTAATCAACAACAGATTCTGGGAATGCCATTTCTTTGTTTGAATCAAGAACATCATCCACGCTTAAATCGCTGCTTACCATGAATAAAGCCATATCCCCCACAACTTTTGACGTAGGGGTAACCTTGATGATGTCTCCGAACATTTTATTCACTTCAGAATATGTTTTAACCACATTGTCCCATTTGTGCGTTTCAATGCCCAGAGAATGCGCTTGTTCCTTTAAATTTGTAAACTGTCCTCCCGGCATCTGATGTACATAAACATCTGAACTTCCCCCCCTGAAATTACTTTCAAAAGCCAGGTAATTTTGCCTTACCTCTTCCCAATATAGAGAGGCTGATCGTATGCTTTCTTCATCAAGGGATGATTTGCGAGAGGTGGTTTTTATAGTGCTCGTAATCGAACCTAAAGCGGGCTGCGAAGTCTGTCCGCTCATTGAATCCATCGCTGCATCGACTATGTCCACGCCGGCATTAATAGCAGACAGCACTGATGCCGCGGATGTCCCGCTTGTATCATGCGTGTGAAAATGGATGGGAAGATTAGTGGTCTCTTTCAATTCTCTTACTAATATTTTTGCAGCCTCAGGCTTGCAAAGACCTGCCATGTCCTTAATGGCTATAATGTGGACGCCCATCCTTTCTAATTGCTGGGCGCGTTCAAGATAATATTTTAATGTATATTTTTGTTCACTTGGATTTGTAACATCGTTGGTGTAACAAATGGCTCCCTCGCAGATTTTTCCCTGCTTGCACACTTCTTCAATAGCGACCTGCATATTTTCTATCCAATTCAGAGAGTCAAACACCCTGAATACATCCATGCCCGCCTGAGCTGCTTCTTGAATAAAAAACCTGACGACGTTATCAGGATAATTTTTATACCCTACCGCATTTGATCCTCTCAATAACATTTGAGTCAATATGTTAGGAGCTTTGGATTTTAAATCTGCTAATCTTTTCCATGGATCCTCTTTTAAAAATCTCATGGCCACATCAAATGTCGCCCCGCCCCAACATTCAATTGAAAATAACTGTGACAGATTCATTGAATAATAATCTGCAATATTCAAAATGTCATTTGATCTCATTCTTGTCGCCAGCAATGACTGATGGGCATCACGCATTGTCGTGTCAGTAATGAAAAGTTGTTCTTGGGACTTTATCCATTGCGCAAACTGTTCAGGTCCCTTCTTTTTCAACAAAGATACGTAATCCTCATTTTTTACTGAACTATTGGAAGGAGGGATTGCGGGAATAACTAATTGTTTGGGAATGGAACGATTAATAATCTCTTTGTTGTTGTTAACAATTACATTTCCTAAAAACGCAACTATCTTGGAAGCGCGGTCTCTTCCTTGCTTGTATGAATACAGGGATTTTTCAATGTCTATAAACTGTGTGTTATAATTAAAATTGACAAATGACGGATGATTAATGACCGTTTTCAAAAAAACAATATTCGTTTTCACACCCCTGACCCTGAACTCCCTGAGAGCCCGGTCCATCCGACGACGGCATTCATCAATGTCTCTTGATCTTGATGTAACTTTTACCAGTAAAGAATCATAATACGGCGTCACAACCGCTCCGGAGGCGGCCGTGCCGGCATCAAGGCGAACGCCAAATCCTGAAGCTGACCTATAAGTGATGATTTTTCCGTAATCCGGCATAAAATCATTGGTTGGATCCTCGGTGGTAATCCTGCATTGGATGGCGTGCCCGCTGACTTTTATTTCTGATTGTGATGGAAGCGCGACATCTGATCCAATCGCTCCTCCTTCGGCGACCTTAATTTGCGCCTTGATCAAATCTATTCCTGTCACTTCCTCGGTAACGGTATGCTCTACTTGGATTCTTGGATTGACTTCAATGAAAAAGAATTCATTTGTTCTTCGATCCAATAAAAATTCAACTGTTCCGGCTCCGACATAATTGACATGTTTCGCGATCTTGACGGCGGCGTCACACATTTCTTTTCTTGTTTGACCGTCTAGAAAATGCGCCGGCGCTCTCTCCAATATTTTTTGATGACGTCGTTGCAGTGAACAGTCTCGTTCAAACAAATGGACGATGTTGCCGTGTTTATCCCCCAGTATTTGAACTTCAATGTGAGACGCGTCTTCGACATAT
>Ga0208409_1000520_pt1 | contig 16788 bp, 10 predicted proteins | sample ETNtaG_29_FD_185784 | JGI IMG/M metagenome (GOLD analysis project Ga0208409, IMG submission 185784) | Marine microbial and viral communities from oxygen minimum zone, Eastern Pacific Ocean - ETNP201406SV201 (SPAdes) (version 2) | ecosystem: Environmental > Aquatic > Marine > Oceanic ...
CATCGACCACAGCAAAATTAAAATCACGCTGAACATAGTCCTCAAGAGAAAACTTCATGTTGTCGCGTAAATAATCAAAACCGAATTCGTTGTTTGTACCATATGTAATGTCCGCAGCATAAGCATCACGGCGACCTTCATCATAAATTCCGTGCTGAATCAAACCAACCTTTAAACCGAGAAATTCAAAGATCTGTCCCATCCACTGACTGTCACGCTTCGCCAGATAGTCATTCGGTGTAATGATGTGAACACCTTTGCCCCCAAGAGCATTAAGGTAAACCGGACAGGTTGAGGACAAAGTTTTTCCTTCACCGGTCGCCATTTCAGCAATGTTTCCGTGATGCAGAGCCAAGCCTCCCAGTAACTGCACATCGTAGTGACGCTCACCTATTGCACGCTGTGAGGCCTCCCTCACGAGAGCAAAAGCTTCAGGGATCAAGTCATCCAGTGCTTCGTCTGCTTTCAGTCTTGCTTGAAATTCCGTTGTTTTTACAGGAAAATCTTCATCCGCCAACGCCTTCACTTCACCTTCATGCGCATTTATTTTGTCTACTACTTTTTGGTAAGACTTTAGTGTTTTTGTATTTTCGTCACCAAATATTTTTTTAACATTTTTCCACATAATTTCCTTGTACCGCTATCGGTAGGGTGAGGACGGTTGGCTGAAGGCGAGAGTGTAATTTGTTTGAGGACAGCGTTTTTTGCTATGTGCTTTACCCGTTGAGATCATCAGTCCAACTAAAATCCAGTAGTCCAATTGTAGCAAAACCGGCTTTCCGGGTCAAGAACTACAAAGTCCGAACAACAACTAATAGGCTGAACAATAACTTGCAATTACGGGGGGTTAGCTTATCTTCAATTCAGCTTAAATTTTTTTTGATATGATTGACTTATGCGGGCTTATTTACTGTTTTTACTCCTACTGCCTGGTCTGTTGGGTGGCTGTTATCCGAAATCACTTAATTACAGCCCCGGTTGGGCAACAAGCACGATTGACGGTACTGTGCGGGGAGAAAACGCTAAAATGCTGGAATCACAGCCCTTCATCATCGTTCTTGAATACTATTCAAACTTTATTAAATTTGAAAACGAATCACCACTTTATTCTCCAAAGGCACGAGTTTTTTTTCCGGACAAGAACGGTAATTTCCGCATTAGCTTTGACCTTAAGGCAACCGCCATAGATTTGACTTTTGTAGCCTCAGCATACAGCATGCAGCGTTTCCGCTTTCGAAGGCAATTCGGAATTGGCGAGTTACATTATGACGCAAAGTTGTCACGCAGTGAGGTATGGCAGCATGAATTTATTCTGCAGACAGCACCATTTTTGGAAAATTTCATCCTTGAACAACGTTATAAAATGCCAGATTCACAACAGTTGTTTCTTGGGAATTGGTTGGCAGAGGAACGCAGGAGATTTGCTGAGGGAAAAGAAAATTAAAAAATACTTACGCAAAAAAGGTTCGGATACTACTCTCATCGTGAAATGCGTAAAAGACTTCATTCAAAGCCGCTGTTTTTCCGACCTCAACGTGACCCTCCGCATTTAGACTGATCAATCCATATAAGTACTTGAATTTATTGCTTTCACGCATGGTTACAGCCACCGCATCGTGCAGAGGCATACCATCGTCAACACGTGTTACAATTCTGGCCGCAGCCGCCTGCTGAACGATTTGTTCTCCAATGCCTGTACAGGAAACCCCGGCTTTTGTAGAAGCATATGTTCCGGCTACGGTAGAGGAGTCACTCACTCTTCCGGGAATTTCACAGCCAATTCCACCGGTTGAAGTACCGGCAAAAATGCGTCCTCCTTTGTCAAGTGCCACTGCTCCGACTGTTCCGTGTTTTCCGGAACAACTTCTTTCGTATTCCTCCAACCGTTCCGGAGTAATCGGATCATAATCGGCCATTCCGTTTCTGCGGCAAAATTCTGTAGCTTGATCAGCACTCAAAACTGTATGTTCTTCATTGGACAGCAAGGCTGCAGCTTCAATTGGGTTCCGGATATTTTGTACATTAATAACGCCCGAAAAGCGATTATTAGTCCCGTCCATCAAAGCCGAACTCATCCGCACCTGTCCGTCAGCCTGCAGTTTGGATCCGGTTCCTGCATTAAAAACAGGATCATCTTCCAGCATCCGGATTGCGTGGCGCACAGTTTCTTCAGCCGTGCCTTTTTGCAGCAAAACAAATGATTCCTCCCAGATATTACAAAGGGAATCGTGCATTACTTGCGCTTCAGCAAGTTTGCCTTCTAGACTTCCGGCGCCACCGTGGATGATTAACTGCTCCATGTTTTTTATGTGTTGCGTCCAACCATCACAAAAGCAGACCAGTAAAACGGTGCACTCCACTGTGCATCATCTAGCATTTCCAGACGTGCTTCACGCATCGCCTTACGCGCCGACATTCCGGTAAGGAATTTATCGTAAAATTTGGTCATCAACAGTTGCGTCCCCGCATCACTGACTTCCCAGAATGAATTGATGACATTCTTCACACCTGCTTCCTGAAACGAGCGACGAAGCCCATAAACGCCTTCACCTTCGTGTATTTCACCCAGTCCGGTTTCGCAGGCGGAAAGCACGACCAATTGGGTTCCGGCTAATTCCAAACTTAAAACTTCCATAGCGGTTAACACACCGTCGTTGTCTGTATCAATTTCACCAAGCATGGGAGCGTTTGCGTTCAATCCCGCGAAAGCAAGCCCTGCACGCAGCAAAGGATTATCGGCGGGGGGAGGAACGCTGCTCGAACCGCGGCTGAGGCCCTGAAGACGTTTTTTCAGCTTTTCGTCTTCCTTAAGAAAAAAACCGTGGGTTGCAATATGCAGAACTTCCGGAGCGCCGGACATTTTGCGGAGTAACTTTTCTTCCGCAACACGTTGTGAATAAATTGTGCTTGTACGACCAACATCGGAGCTAGGATCTTTAGTGTCAGCAACTTCTTTGATGACTTCTCCTTCTTTTTCTGCCCCGGGCAAAGGATCAAAATTAAGTCCACGTAACCCTGAACCCATCCTTGCGCCCTGAGCAACACTAGCGGAACGTTTGTTGGTTACTTCACGTGCAGCAGGTGTTTTGAGTATTTTATCTGAATCATAGTCAGGCCCTGCAATTATCAGCAATTCACCTTTAGCGGCCAGCAATGGATCTAATGCTAAATCACGTGCAGAACTTATAATGCGCAAATCAAAATTTTCGAGCAGGTAACTGTCGTCATCATCGGTCAAGACATCAAACGGAAGGACATTCAGCAGGCCGTCTGGAGAAATAAAAATTGAGGCTGTTTCGCCCAATCCTTCTGTGAGTGGTTGCCATAATACCTCCCAAAGTTCTGTGGCAACACTTTTGACGTCCTCATCTTCTGCGCCTTCATCTTGAACAATTTCGCGCAGTTCCATGACCATACTGCTGATTATTTCTAAATCTTCATATTCAACAAAACTGAACTCTCCCTGATTAACCACAATTGCCAACATACGATATTCATCATTTTCATCTCGGAAACTTATAAAATCAACCAACGCATTTTCACCCATGCCCTCAACTACTTCATCTACGGTTACTTGCTTGGTTGATTGACGAAAACGCTGGCTTTGTTCACCAAGTTGAAGTTGGAGCATGTTGACTTTTTCCTCCAAATCAAAAACTATTCGCGGAAACTGTGCTCTGTTTTCTTCAGTTGGCCCTGCCAGAGTGAGTCCCGCCAGTTTTTTTCTGGTCTGAGTCAATTCTTCGGTTATTGACTGCAACTCGGGTGCGCCTGACATCATCACTACCTGTTGAGTTTCACTGGTAATTTTGAGCAGCAGACCCTTGCGCCGCAAACTTACATCAAAAAGATCCCTTGCGGTGCGCTCATCATTCATGCTCAAAAGCATACGTATCAGAGCATGCTGCTCAGGTCTGTGCAGACTTATATAAGACTGTCTTGTATTGTCTCCTGCTACCCAGAGCACACGATCCAAAAAGGCGTTACGCCGTGAAAATCCTTTTTTGAAAACGTCATAAGCATCTTCAGTTTTGCCCATTGTTTTGAGCAGGTCTGCCAGATTGTTCAGTGTTTCAAAAGTATAAGGATGATTCTCTCCTAGTACTTCTTCTTCAAGTTTAAGTGTTTCACGGAATATTTTAAGCGCTTCGTCTTTTTTGTCCTGAACCACATACAGTTCACCAATGTCATTCATGCTGCGCAGGGTGTCCGCATGACGTTTGCCAAAAACTCTTGTCCTTCCTGCCAATGCCGCTGAGATATGCTGTTCTGCTTCACTTAAATTACCAAGTGACTTTTGCACACGGCCAAGATTGTTTAAAGCTTTCAGAGTGTTCTGATGATCAACACCCAATTGCTCGCTCCATAACCGGTGAACTTTTGTGAAAATTGGTCGTGCCTCCTCGAAACGTTTATCACGCAGGAAAAGGTAAGCTAAGTTGTTTTGATTGGATAGCGTGCTGGTGTGTGTTTCCCCAAAAATCTCGGTATTTAATTGAATTACGTTTTTATAATTCAATTCCGAACGTTTAAATTCTCCTTGAGATTCATAAAGAAAAGCCAGGTTGTTGAGCAAAGCAAGTGTGGTGGGATGACGTTCTCCTTGAATTTTCCCTGAGATGGCAAACGCTTTTTTGAAAAGTGGCTCTGCTTCGTCATAAAGACCTTGATTTTCAAGTAATAAAGCGAGGTTATTCATCACAGAAACGGACTGCGGAGATTCTTCACCCAGTGCTTTTTTCATCAGACTCAGGGATTTCCGGAACAGTTTTTCGGCTTTTTGGTAATCGCCTAGACGACGGCGGACGCTGGCCAGATTATTCAGGTCTCCCGCAGTATTTGGATGCTCTTCTCCAAGTAAAACCCGGTCAATCTCATAAACCTGCTGATGAAACAACAAGGCTTTTTTAAGCTTGCCTGTATCTTCATAAAGCTGAGCCAAATGACTTTTGACCTGTACAACAAGCGGATCCTCTTCTCCGTATGCTGCGACCGCACCCTGAAGACTTTCTATAAATAACGTTTCTGACTGTTTATACTTGCCCTGATGACGATAAATCTCTGCAAGGTTCTCCTTGCTTTCTAAAATTATAAAATTGCCTTCTTCCAGAACTTCCTGCATCAAAGGCAGAGCTGTTTCGAATAATACCTGAGCTTCTTTTAATTTCCCCTGAGAATAATACAACTGTGCTAACTTCACCATTGCTTCAAGAGTGTCTGAATCTTTTTCACCAAAAACAGACTTAAATGCTTTCAGTGCCTGACTGAGCATATCCTCTGCTTCCGCGATACGTCCCAACTCCTGTAAATTCAGGGCCACTGATTTCATCCTGAAAGCACGTTGCGGATCGTCTTCCGGAGAAAGCCGGAGGGCTTCCTGTAGCACCGGTTCTGCCATTTCAGCATCAATAGAATTAAGAAACTCTCCGTAATTGTCAAGTACCAACAGTGTCTCCGTTGCTGCTTCTCCAAAAGAGGCAACGCTGGTTTCAAGTGTCAGCTGGTAAATCTGGTTCGCCTCTTCCAGCTGATCTAGTTCTGTATGAATTTGCGCCAGCAGCATTAAACTTGAAATAGCTTTTAAGGAGCCTGAACCAAAAGCGGTTTCGGCGAGACTTACTGCCTGCTGTGCAGAATCCAAAGCACCATTGAGGTTGCCTTCCTGATAAAGCTGCTCAATTTCCGTCTGACGTAAATTCCATGACTCTTCCGCTTTTTCCGCTGCTGTTTGAGCAAAGGTAGTGTCTGTAAAAGTCAGCATTAGCAAAACAACAACCAATAGTCCTGTGATTACGGGCTTTGAGAATGACTTTATATTACGCATATGGACCTCTTTAGTAATTAATAATGGTCTATTGTACATCATTTTGCGACATTTCTGCCAATTATCATAAAAACAAATGCTTGAAAAAATGCTACTGCATCTTAAACATACTTAATGTCCAGAGTATAGCTCTCTCAATTCATGCTTTAAAAAAGTAAAACATGATTAAAAACAGGCGCCGCGCTTTGCAGGAAAATTAAGCCCCGAAACGTTCCTCTAAACTTTCCAAATTTTGCGAAGAAGTCTCCCACTGTCGGAGATTTTTTGAAAGTTGATCATTCAATTCACTCTTTTCGATTTGTAATTTCTGGACTTCATCTGCAGAAGTTTGCTGGAAAAAATCTTCAATACTAAATTTCGCTTCAATTGCAGAAATCTTTAGTTCAGTCTCTTCAACTAAACTTTCAAAACGTGTCGCCTGTTTTTTTAATTTAGAAATTTCACGCTGCATTTTTTTACGTTTATCATAACTCAATTCCTGCGTTACTGATTCCGGCGTGGCGGTTTGTGCTATTGTCGTCGAAAGTGGTTGCTCGCGGTTTAGATAATCATCGCCAAATTTTTCCAGATATTCCTGATAGCTCCCTGCAAAATCTCTGACACCGTCAGGAGTTAACTCAAGAATGTGTGTTGCTACCTTCGAGACAAAATGCCGATAGTGACTGACGACCAGCACTGTACCTTCAAAGGCTTTCAAGGCATCCCCCAACGCAGCGACACCTTCAAGATCCATGTGATTTGTAGGTTCGTCGAGGATCAGAATATTCCGTTTTTCCAGCATTATACGTGCAAAAAGCAAACGTGCTGATTCACCGCCACTCAAGGTGGAAACCTGTTTAAGTGCCTCATCACCGGAAAACAAAACACGTCCGAGTAATCCGCGGATCGCGCCGATCGGTTCATGGGGCGCAGTTGCATAAAGCCAGTCATAAGCACTGATTTTTCCACGCAGCTGCTCGTGGTGATCCTGCGCAAAATAAGAAATATGTGCCTCATAACCCCACTCGAAAGTACCTTCGTCTGCAGTCAGCTGATCCAAAATTATTTTCAGCAAAGTCGATTTTCCAATACCGTTTGGACCAATGATAGCGACTTTTTCTCCGCGCTGAATCTCGAAAGAAATATTTTTCAGAACCTCTGTATCAGCAAATTTTTTGCTTACATTATTTACAGTAAGTACAGTTCTTCCGGAGGGCCGTGACTGCACGAAGCTTAAATCCGGAGAGATACGCGAGGAACGTTTTACCTCAGGCACATCCATTTTATCGAGTTGTTTTACACGTGACTGAGCTTGTCTGGCTTTAGTTGCTTTTGCGCGGAAACGATCGACAAAAGACTGTAGCTCTGCAGTTTTACGTTCATAACTTTTTATTTCTTTCAGTTTTTGTGTTTCAGCCAGCACCTTTGCTTCAAGAAATTGTTCATAGTTTCCGGTGTAAAGTCGTAATTCTTCGTAATCTATGTCAACGATATACCCTGCAACCGCGTTTAAAAAATTACGGTCATGCGAAATAAAGATTAATGTGCCTTCGAACTGTGAACATAAATATTTTTCCAGCCAGAGGATTGAAACAATATCCAGGTGGTTTGTCGGTTCATCAAGCAGCAGCACATCAGGTTGTTGAAAAAGCAGCTGCGCCAACAGCACACGCAATTTAAATCCGCCCGAAAGCTCATTCATCGGACCGGTGTGATAACGCTCACCGATACCGAGCCCGGACAATAATTCCGCGGCAAAAGGTTCCGCTACATAACCTTCTTCTTCTGCTATTATTTCTTCCAACTGCCCCAGCCTGTGTCCGGTTTTAGTGTCAAAATTTTCTGACTCAAGCAGTTTCTCCTTCTCAAAAAGCGCTTCACACAAGACCGGCCGTCCAAGCAAAACCACGTCAATTACGCGATTGTTTTCAAACTTGAAATGATCCTGCTGCAACACACCTACTTTCAAATCACGGGGCACTGAAATAGTTCCGGAATACGGTTTTTCTTCTCCGGTTATCAATCGCAGCAGAGTAGATTTTCCGGAACCGTTTGCTCCTACAAGCCCATAACTTTTTCCGGGATCAAAAGTGACTGTAGATTTTTCAAAAAGTGTCTTTTTGCCATACTGCATGGCTAAGTCAGCAATGCTGATCATTTCATTTTTAAATGCTAAAATTATTTATTCCTGCACCAATGCCCAACTGCCTTTGCTTTTGATACGAAAACAAATTAATCCAACAGTTTTTAAGCTTGTTTTACAGGATGATTCTAGAATAGCTATTTTAGAAAAATACTTGATGAATTTCAATGCAATTCTACGATACTGCTGTACAGACTTCCTTGAATATAAGCCGGACTTAAGTTCTTAATAATTTATTACTCGGGGGTTGCCGAGTGTAGGATATTAAGTTATCTTGAGTTGTGACTTAATTTATAATCAATAAACTATCAACGTCTAATGCTCCGTAATGCAACCATCCGGGAGTACAGCGGAAATTTTGATCCGCGGCTTCCGGATCAGGAATCTCTGCTGATTCAACTCTGCGAGCACCTTTTCCGATCCGGATTTGTTTTTCATGATTCGACTGAAACTGAGATTGAATCCGGGGCCTCGGTGATACGTGACTTTTTTGCTCAGGAAGCAGAAATGCTTCGTGAACTCGTCCCGAGGAAACGCTTCAACAGTTTTTATGATTATCTGAATAATTTCGGCTGGTCTGCGGAAATGCTGCAAAAAAAACTTTGTCTACGAATTCTGAAAGCATTTGATCGGTTAGCAAAAGGTAAACATCATCATTTCAATATCCGTTATAACATCGCGCAAGCTCTGCGTAAACCTGAAAAGCATGCGCTGTATGATCTGCTCTTGTACATTGAAACCTATTACAGCCTGATTTTAGCTAAGCAGCAGACAGCATCCGAAGACACGGCAGAGGAGGCGGATTTTTCAACAATGAAATACAAACTTGAAGACTTGATGCAGTTAAGAAGTCAACTTCAAGTACGCCTTGAAGGACGTGAACTAGTTAAGGGTTTCCTGAAGCATATCGCGAAGACCCGCGGAGTTTCTCCGGAAAGTCTACTGCCGCGAGAGAAAAAACAAGATCGACAATACCCTCCAATTATATTTATCCGGCCCTCAAAACAAACTTCAACTAGCGGAAAGGTGCCGCAAGCTATCCTGCCCAACATTAAGCAAACTCCGGAAAACACGATTGAAGATGACGAACCGGAAATCACTTCTGCCGTAGATGAGCAGGAGCAGCAAATGGAAATTGTTCTTGAACCTGAGCTGGAACAATTTGCAGATGCAGTCTCTGCTGAAACAGCTGAAGGAGATAATGCAGAGCAAGTTCCAGAGGATAATCTGCAGGAACTAAATTCTTCCGTAACTCCAACTGAAGAAGAAGATGAAGAAGATGAGGAAATTTCAGCAAGTGCTATTTTTGACGATAATTCAACAGCTCAAGCACCTCAACCAAGCCTTTCTTCCGCGGACCTGCTGAGTGACCTCGATGACGCCGCAGACGAGGAGTTCATTGAAGATGATGATGATGGTTTGCTACAGGATGATACTGAAGATGACGATGTGGTGTTTGGCAACAAAAAAATAACAAATGCTTCGCTGGAAAAATTTGTGAGGCAGTATGCTGACAGCACGCTAAAATTTCTTTTACGACGTACTTTAGACGGTAGACCATTACCAGGAGAAATTGAGGAAGTCTATGCCGGTTGGGAAAAACGCGGATTATCCCGGAAGCGCTTGAAAAATTATGTACTCAAACTGATGGAGTGGTCAGAAATTCCTGACATGCCAATTCTTGATCTCCTGCAAACACTCCGCGATCGTGTCTACGAAGTTTCTCAAAAAACGTAGAGGTGATGGTTTCTTAAAAACTCTGAAAACCATAAATTGTGATTTTTACGAATACACCTGAGTTAAAGAATTTGCCTTTTCATTGGCTCAATTCTTCACTTAATTTTGAAAAATAGTCCAAACTTTCCGGATTAGCAAGAGCAGCGGTATTTTCAACAATTTCGTGTTTAATAGTCTGCAAAGCAGCTTTTTCCACTTTTTTTCCACTGATCGTTCGCGGCACTTCCGGAATTGCTAATATCAAAGACGGCACATGACGCGGAGTATTGTCCCGCCGAACAGCCGCTTTTATTTTTGCTACCAGTTCCGCATCAAGTTGAAGACCGCCACGTAAAACCACAAACAGCACGATCCGTACATCACTTTCCCAGGGCTGTGCAACAACGAGACTGTCCATTATCTCCGACATTTCCTCCACTGGACGATAAATTTCAGAAGTGCCAATTCGCACACCTGCGGGATTAAGCACAGTATCGCTTCTGCCGAAAATAATCACACCTCCGCGTTCCGTAATTTCAATAAAATCACCATGCGTCCAAACTCCGGGAAACTGCTCAAAGTAAGCCTGATGATATTTTTCAGCAGCTTTATCATTCCAGAAACAGATTGGTGTTGACGGAAAAGGGGTAGCACAAACCAGTTCGCCTTTTTCACAAACTACTGATTTCCCTTCAGGATTATAAGCAAGAATATCCATACCCAGACCTTTGCACTGAAGTTCCTCCGAGTAAACCGGCAGATTAGGATTACCGCCCATGAAACAACCGACAATATCTGTTCCGCCTGCGACAGACATCAGCGCGACCGAAGCAACTTCCGCATAAACCCATGAGAATAAATCCGACGGCAGCGGAGATCCGGTTGACAAAATCACCCGCAGTGAATTCAGCTGATTATTTGCTTTTGGTGAGTAACCGGCTTTGTTCACCGCACCAAGGAACTTCGGGCTTGTGCCAAAATGCGTAATGCGCTGATCATCTATTAAACGCCACATTCGACCCATATCCGGGAAACCAGGTGCGCCGTCATACAAAATCAGTGTTGCACCTGACGCAAGACCACTCGCCAGCCAGTTCCACATCATCCAGCCGCAGGTGGTAAAATAAAACAAACGATCACCAAACTGTACATCCGCGTGATAACGGTGTTCTGTCAGATGCTTGAGCAGGGTTCCACCTGCACCGTGTACAATAGATTTCGGTAAACCGGTTGTACCTGATGAATAAAGAATGTAAAGCGGATGATCAAAAGGCAGTTGTGCGAATGCTAAAGACCCTGCGGAAGTATCGAGCAGCGCTTCCCAAGGCTGTTCTTTGCCCTGCAGTTCCATCGGAGTTTCAGTAAATGCTGCAACAAACACGGATTCAATGGAGGAAATGCGCTGACTGATTTCACGGATTTTATCCAAACATTGATGTTCTTTACCGTTGTAATTATACGCATTGACTGTGATTAAAATTTTTGGTGAAATCTGCCCCAGCCGGTCGTAGATCCCGTTAATACCAAAATCAGGTGAACAGGAAGACCAAATTGCGCCCAGACTCGCTGCAGCCAGCATACCGATAACTGCTTCAGGACAGTTCGGCAGTACAGCCGCCACTCTGTCATTTGCTGTAACTCCGAGAGCCTTCATTCCGGAAGCACATTGTGCTACCGCTTTTCGCAGGTCTGCATAACTCAGCGAACGTGTTGAAGCGTCTTCACCAATAAAACAAAGTGCTTCATTTTCCGCCTTTCCCTGTGCCAGCAAATTTTCTGCAAAATTCAACCTTGCTCCTGTAAACCAGCCTGAAGGTTCAGTTCCGATCTTTTCGCTGAAGCTTGTTTTACTCATCACTTTACTCCAGGGCACAGAGCAACGCACCTCACAATCACGCCAGACTTCTTCCCAGAAAAGTTCCGGAAACTCAATTGACCATTGGTGCAGGGTTGAATATTTGATATTCGGCAGTTTGTATTTTTGCTGAATTTTCTTAGAAAAATGTGTGAGCAGGGTTTTTTCTATTTCTTGCTGACTTGGCTGCCAAAGAGGCGTGGACATTTTTTCTCCGTTTTTTATTTAAATTTTAAATCGATCAACCTGGACGTGATAGTGCCTCCCCAGTTTTCCGGAACAATTTCGTCTATCGGAAAACCAAACTCTTTTGACTGTCCTGGTTCCAATGCAGCAGAATCACTGAATGAATAATTGTTGACAGGAAAAAATTTGTGTACCGTTGAACGTTCGCCTGCTTCATCAAAGAACTCTACACTCATTGTCGCAATCTTAATAGTGCGTTCACCATTATTCGAAATGATACCAAAAATCGCTGTTCCCAACTTGCCTTTGGAAGTCCCTGCGCCTATCCTGACATCCTGAAGTTCAACTTTGCTGAGTTCATTTTGTAATTCTTCGCGCTTCATTTGCTGGAAATAAATAGTAAGAATCAACAGAATAATTATGACAACACCCAGTACGGCGAAGGGTTTGTAACGTATCAAAGACATGACTTAATGCTCCTGTGGTATAATTCGGCGGCTAAGCTGTGGCTCTTAACTATAGATAAACAATCAGGTCAATGTCCAACTTTTTGAACAGTTTTAATAAAACTTGAATAATACGCCTTGAGTGTTATTCTCAGTTCTTGAGAGAAGAGCTTTGCCAGTTTAAATTGATTTAATTGATTTTTTTAAAAAATGTATTGTAGAAGACGTTACCCATAGTTATAGTATGTCTACAGCGTTCTCAATGTCTTCGCTAATCCGAGCTTCTGGAAGAAGTTAAAGACGTCTTTGGATGAGGATGCCGGCGGGTGGTAATGCAATAAAATATCTCAACAAAACAAATCCATGAATTTTACGACAAATCGGGGGAGCGAATGGTAAAAGTAGACATCGTGAGGGCAATCCAACTTGGAACTGATCTGCAGTTCGGTGAAGCAGAAAAATTGGTCAACGATATGTTGGAAATGATCAAAGAGAAATTAGAAAAAGGTGAGGATGTTCTCATCACAGGTTTAGGCAAATTTGAATTACACGACAAAAAAGCACGGCCCGGACGTGACCCTAAATCAAAAAGGGATTATGAAATTTCTGCACGTCGTGTGGTGACTTTTCATCCTTCTAAAGTCTGGCGTGATGAGTTAAACAATAAAAATTAAGTCATAAAACCTTCATGCATTTTAAAGCAGTTTGCTTTGATTTAGACGGCACATTGCTTGACAGTTTAGCCGATCTGGCAAATTGCACGAATAAAATACTCTTAAAACGCGGGTTCCCGCAACACCCTGAGGAAGCATATCGCTACTTTTTAGGTGACGGAGCGAAAATGCTGATGACCCGTGTCCTTCCTGAAGAAGCCCGTAAGGAAACCCTCATTGAAGAATGCCGACAGGATTTTGAAACTGCTTATCGTGACTGCTGGGATGAGCAGACTGTTCCTTACAAAGATATTCCTGAATTACTTAATGCACTGCAGAAACGTCAACTTCAACTGACTGTACTTTCCAACAAACCACATGAATTTACTCTGCTCGCAGTTGGACACCTTTTACCGGACTGGAAATTTGAAATGATCCTGGGACAGCGCGAAGGTGTTGCACCCAAACCGGATCCTGCAGGGATGTTGGATATTTGTCAACAATTGGACATTCCAGCAGATGCTTTCCTATATCTTGGTGATACTGCGACTGACATGAAAACCGCGGTTTCGGCAGGATGTTTCCCGGTTGGTGTACTTTGGGGATTTCGTACTGAAGAAGAGCTGAGGGACAATGGCGCACTTGCCATTGTCAAAGAACCTTTTGATGTACTGGATTTGCTTAAACAGGGAAATCAGCATTAACTAAAGTCAAACACAAAAAATACTTCCTGGATCCCATATCAATCAATTATTAAGAGCCTCTTTCAAGGCTTCCGCCACAAAGTGTGTTACCATTTTTTTACGGAAACCCAGTGTCATATCCGTATTGTCCATTGGTTTCGCCAACTTTGCCGTAAGCTGTGCTGCGGCTTCAATCCGCTCAGTAGTGAGTCTTTCCCCAACTAACACTTTTTCTGCTTCATGGGCCCTCAAAGGAGCTGAAGCAACCGCCCCCAAAACAATCCTGATTTCAGCACAATCAAGTGTGGACCCTGTGCTCCCGTCGGCATCAGACCTTCCGGAATTTTCAAGACGCAGCGCAGTTGCCACTCCCAGAATTGGAAAATCGATAGAGTCACGTCTACGTAATTTTTTATAATTCATTTTCCAGCCTTCATGTTCAGGCAGGCGAATAGAAACGAGCAATTCGTCCGGAGTTTTGTTAAGAAAATCAGCACCGTCATTTTTATAAAATTCCGTTGCCGGAACCGTCCGTTGACCTTCCGTACCCTCCAAATTAAATTCCGCGTTCAGGGCCAGTACGACTGGAGCGCAGTCTGACGATGAAACCGCCAGACATTTCGGGCTGCTGCGTGCTACCCAACAGGTGTCACCTTCTTTTTTCAGGCAAAAACCTAATGCCTTGCGCCACTGAAATGTTTGATTGTAATAGTTGCAGCGTGTGTCCAGACACAAATTACCGCCAATCGTTCCCATATTCCGTAGCTGCGGTGCAGAAACCAAAGCCGCCGCCTCCGCCAATGCTGGAAAACGCCTACGGATTCCAACATGCTTCGCTACTTCACTCAGCGAAATTCCGGAACCGATGAGCAATCCATTCGCTGAATTTTCCGCGGAAATGGTGTGTAGTTCCTCCAGATCCGCTAAACCGATTAGATTCTGCGGCGTGAACTGACGGCGTTTCATGTTTGGGAACAAGTCCGTCCCTCCGGCGGAATACATCGCCGAATCACCGTGTTCTGCTTTCAACGCAACTGCTTCAGCGATGCTGCTTGGAGAATGATATTCAAAAGGGGGTAAACGTAACATATATTTTAAGTAATTATTTGTTATTTTAAAATTATGAACCGAAAAGTCCGAAATGAAACGGTTTTATAACTTAACAACGGCATTAATTTTCATAAACTCAGTCAACCTTCACTGCGGAGGTTCGACACGCAGTGCTTCTGGGAATGTAATACTTGGAAATTTCTTTGGCCCGACTCTTCCGGACTTCCCTTTTTTCAAATCCTGCAAACCCTGAAATATTTTTTCAGCGGTTATTGGAACTTCGTCAACCCGCACACCGACAGCGTTGTAAATCGCGTTTGCAATGGCAGGCATTATTGGCAGCAGAGGTCCCTGTCCTGCTTCCTTCGCGCCGTATGGACCTTCAGGGTCATTTGTTTCCACTAATATCGTTTCAACTTCTGGCATATCCAGTGAGGTCAAACTTTTATAATCGAGCATTGACGGAATTTTGTGTAGCCCGGCAGGACCGCTGCCTCCCGAAGATGCGGAGTTTCCGGTCCGATAAACCTGCTCTTCCATCATCGCCTCACTCAATCCCATGTAAGCGCCGCCTTCAACTTGACCGATGACCAGCTTTTCGTTGATTGCCTGTCCAATATCATGTGCCAACCAGAGTTTGTCAACCCGATAAAGCCCACTTTCCGGATCACATGTCACCTCGGCAACACAAGCGGAATAGCTGTAGTTTGGCGATGGACCCACGCCAGCACCTTTGAATTTTCCTCCACGGCGGGGAGGCGTGTAACTTCCGACTGAACCGAGAGTTCCAAATTTTGCTTCCGCCCATTGTACCGCGTCCACAAAAGAAATAGGCTCACCGCTGCCATTCAGCTGACCAACTTTACCATTGCTGATAGTTAATTCTTCAGCTGGAATTTTAAGGACTTCAGAGGCTGCGCTGAGAATTTGCTCACGTAAAGGACGTGCTGCGGCAATTGCGGCATTACCTGTCATCAGAGTTACACGGCTGGAGTAACTACCTAAATCAACAGGTGTCAGGTCAGTATCTGACGTGACGACAATAACATGCTGCAGATGAATTCCCAACTCCTCAGCCACGATTCCGGCCAGCACAGAATTTGAACCCTGTCCGATGTCGGTGCTTCCACAAAAAACTGTCACTCCGCCGCCACGGTCAATTTTAATCTGCACTCCGGAATGCGGCATTTTGTTCCAGTAAATCGGTAGACCTGCGCCACTCAGATAAGAACCGCATCCCAGTCCCAAGCCTTTTCCAGGAGAAGATTCGTTTCGGCGTTGCTGGAATCCTGACGCTTCCGTGACTTTACGCAGACACTCTCCCAAGCCATTGGTAGTCACGGTGAGATGATTCACAGTTAAACTATTATCCGGCATCAGGTGACGCAAACGTAATTCGGTCGGATCCAGCCCTAAATCTTCCGCGAATTTATCGAGCAGGACTTCAAGCGCAAAACGCGGCTGCGGCGTGCCGTGACCACGTTTGGGACCGCACGGTGCTTTGTTGGTGAAAACACGCATTGCTTCAAATTTATAATTCGCGATCGGATAAGTCACTGTCTGCAGCGCGCCTGTGTAAAAGGTGCTCGCCACTCCATAACTTCCGTAAGCACCGCCATCCAAAAAATTACGAAAATGCAATGCCGTGATCGATCCGTCTGATTTGATTCCAGCTTTGACCCACATCAAAACCGGATGCCGTCCCCGATGCGTATAAAAAACTTCCTCGCGCGTCAACGTCATTTTTACCGGACGCCCAGTCATCATTGCCAATTTGCAAACGACAATCTCGTGCTGAAACGGATCCGTCTTGCCACCAAATCCGCCGCCGACCGGAGTTGCGATTACACGAATCTGACTGGAGGGCATTTCAAGAACTTTGGCTAAAGCACGGTGTACATAGTGCGGAGTTTGAGTGGAAGACCAAAGCGTAACGCGCCCATCCGCCCCGTGTTGAGCGACTGAAGCATGCTGTTCCATCGCTAAATGTGTGTTCCCTTCGTAATAATAAAGCTCTTCCCGTACATGATCTGCTTCCGCAAATCCAGCATCCGTATCACCAAATTCGAGCGCAACCTGTTTGTGAATATTTCCGGAATCCGCGTATGCGTGAATTTGTGCATCAGCCGGAACGTCCGGTGCGACGAGTTCCAACTCTTCCAACTGCTTCAATCCGTCTTCAATCGACAAAATGGAAGGCAAAAGTTCATATTCCACTACAATATCATCCAACGCGGCTTCCGCGGTTTCTTC
>Ga0208409_1000533_pt1 | contig 16486 bp, 16 predicted proteins | sample ETNtaG_29_FD_185784 | JGI IMG/M metagenome (GOLD analysis project Ga0208409, IMG submission 185784) | Marine microbial and viral communities from oxygen minimum zone, Eastern Pacific Ocean - ETNP201406SV201 (SPAdes) (version 2) | ecosystem: Environmental > Aquatic > Marine > Oceanic ...
AAGAAATCCTCAACATTACAGCATCAACCATAGAGCTTATAACAATAGCACTATCAATGATAGGTTCGCCACGACCTAACTGAATATCACTATTTGAGAGGAAAAGAGAGTGGCCGCCAAGCTGCGTCATTCCAGCCTCGAAGGATACTCGAGTGCGGGTGGATGATTTGTCAAAAATCATCGCCAATGTTTTGTTTTTTAATGAATAATTGACGATGCCCGATTTATGTTCACTCTTGAGCGCTATCGCAGAGTCAATAATCTTTTGTAGTGCTTCGTATGAATAATCGTCAAAATCTAAGAAATGTTTTGTCATAATTAGTCTGAAATATTAATCAATTGAACAATCTTGTTAATCAAAATATCAACCTCATCAGTTGTTATAATCAAAGGTGGTAAGAGCCTAATCGAGCTTCCAGCAATATTAATTAGTAATTGGTCATCGAGAGCTTTTTGCATCAGTTTTGTTGTATCTATCAATTTCTCGTCAAGTCCAATTCCAATCATTAATCCCTTAATGCGAACACTTAGCACCGCTGGAATATCGCTAAGCTCGTTTTCAAGTTTTGTTTGTATATATTGACTCATCTTGCCAACATTTGCAAGTACAGAGTCATTCTCAATAACATCTAACACGCTCAGGGCTACTTTACTAACCAAAGGATTACCGCCAAATGTAGAGCCATGCTTACCTGCTGTAAAGAGTTTAGCAGCCCTGCCTTTGGCAAGGCATGCCCCAATCGGGACTCCATTACCCAGACCTTTGGCGAGAGTTAAGAGGTCGGGCGTTATATTGTTGTATTGATGGGCGAACATTTTCCCTGTACGACCCATGCCTGTTTGAACCTCGTCAAGAATCAAAAGCCAGTCATTTTTTTCACAAAGCGATTTGACTTTATTTAAATATTCCGGCTCAGGAATAACAACACCTGCTTCGCCCTGGATAGGTTCAAGCATAACAGCGACAACATTGCCATTACTAGTGTGTTTTGATATGGCCTCGATGTCATCAAATTCTACATGAATAAATTCACTCAATAGTGGCGAAAAACCGTCCTGAATTTTGCTATTGCCTGTTGCTGAGAGGGTTGCCATTGTGCGGCCATGAAAACTCTCATTAGCACTAATAATTACAGGCTCATAAATCCCTTTCTGTTGTGCAAACAGGCGTGCTATTTTGATTGCCGCTTCGTTAGCTTCTGCGCCAGAGTTAGCAAAAAAAACGTTATCCATATTAGCAACTGAGCAGAGTCGTTCGGCTAGCGCCTCTTGATGCTCAATATGGTACCAGTTCGATGTATGAAGTAGAGTCTCTGCCTGCACTACGATTGACTCGGTAATATCAGGATGGCAGTGACCGAGATTAACGACACCCACACCAGACAGAGCGTCAAGGTATTGTTTGCCAGATTTGTCAGTCAGCCAGCAACCATTTCCACTCACAAAAGTGACATCAAGAGGTAAGTAATTCGACATTAGGTTTGACATATTAATCCTTCTAACTAAAAATAAAAAAGCCCCTAAATGGGGCCTCTTCGAACTATAGTATTTGCTATATCATTGCAAAAAAACCGCCACAGGTAAACTCAAAGAAGCTCTACATCTTCGAAGACAAAGCGTGCTGAAAGTTCCTTCTATAACAGTCATTAATTTATCAATTTACCAAAAAATAACATTATATCCTAATCTTTTATTTTCTCTTTCTTTAATTTCAAATAAAAAAAGATAAAAATATCCAACATTGTTTCATGATTTATGACACAATAGTACTGTCCTAGTTTAATATTAATTTTTCTTATATAGGAGTAGTAATGAAACTAAACATCTCAGGTCACCATCTCGATATCACTCCAGCTCTCAGGCAACATTCAAACGAAAAACTCTCAAAAATTAAACACCACTTCGATCAAGTAATCGATGTCAACATGATTCTAGAAGTGCAAAAAGATGTCCAGATGGCGGAGGCGACGATCCATCTCAGGGGTGCTGATTTATTTGCAAAGGCACAAAGTAGCGACATGTATGTGTCTATAGATCAGCTTATAAATAAGCTTGATTCACAGATTATAAAGCACAAAGAAAAACTACATAGCCACAGAGGCTAGTCTAGATAAATTATAATAGTTGCTATTTTGACAATGGCAGGGCGATCTGTTCTGTCAAATAATGGGAACGGGTTATATTTATGGCTGAAGTCGAATTAACTTCTTTCGAAGATTGCCTACAACAATTATTGATCGCTGTCGAGGCCTCTGACCATGAGGAGGCTAAAGCTCAACTCAAAGAACTCCACCCTGGAGAGATTGCCCAAATACTCGAAGCACTGACGCCTAAGGAACGCTCGTTTGTCTGGCCTAGTATCGATACCTCAATACAAGGAGAGGTACTAATTGATGTCAACGAGGATGTCCAATCACAGCTCATTGATGAAATGTCGGTTGATGGTTTGGTTGCCGCGGCCGAGGGACTAGACACTGACGATTTGGCAGATATCGTTCCTAATCTTCCAGAGTCAGCTGTCCATAGCCTTTTGCTTACTCTAGACAAGAAACACCGAGAACATCTAAACAAGGTAATGTTATACCCCGAGGATTCGGCTGGGGGTTTGATGAATACCGACTTTATCACGGTAAGGTCTGATGTCAACATTAGTGCCGTTATTCGTTATCTGAGATTACTAAAAGAGATGCCGGTTGATACCGACCAGGTATTCGTGGTAGACCGTAAATTTAACTACCTTGGCTCACTGCATGTATCAACAATACTAACAGAAGAGCCTGAAATTGAAATATCAACCTTGATTAGTAAGGAGGCTGTTAAGCCAATCTTGTCGACCACTGACGAGGCAGAGGTGGCACAATTGTTTGAGCAAAGGAACTTGATATCAGCCCCTGTAGTTGACGAAAACAATCAGCTGGTTGGACGAATCACTATTGACGATGTGGTTGATGTGATACGTGACGAGGCAGAGCACTCGGTGATGTCGATGGCCGGTCTTGATGAGGAAGAGGATGTATTTGCGCCTATCTTTCAGAGCACTAAGAGAAGAAGTATCTGGCTAGGTGTGAATCTGGTGACTGCATTTATTGCGGTCACATTTATCGGTTTATTTGAGGCCACTATGCAACAAAAGATCGCTCTGGCTATACTTATGCCGGTGGTCGCCAGTATGGGCGGTATTGCAGGAACCCAGACGCTTATCCTGGTGACTCGAGGGATTGCAACTGGAAGGGTGTCGGCAACAAATATTAGATCACTCATCAGCAAAGAGGTCGCTGTCGGCTTTCTTAACGGTGTTTTTTGGTCAATCGTTATCGCCCTTGCAACCTACTACTGGTTTAGCGATCTTGTCTTGAGTATCGTGATTGCGCTTGCAATTATTGTGAATCTGATTGTGGCGGCATTTTCTGGCGCATTTTTGCCATTACTGCTGACTAAGCTTAAAATCGACCCCGCTCTGGCCGGTGGAGTGATACTAACGACTATCACCGATGTGATAGGCTTCGTTGCCTTTCTAGGCCTAGCTTCACTGGTTATCTAAAAGCCCGTAATAACAACTAAGTTAGGAACATTTGCTGGATATTAATTGTATGAAGCTTGTTTATACTCACGAAAATCGATTGTTGGTCCTTAATGTAATAAACATTTTGAATGACCACCAAATTAAGGCGACCATCAACAAGGAATTCGCATCAAGCGCTGCTGGCGGTCTAGCGCCAATAGATACCTGGCCAGAAGCTTGGGTATTAAATAACTCTGATTTTGATGAAGCTAAAAGAATTATCGCTACTCTCGATATAGAACTAGATCAATCCAAATGGCAGTGCGGCAATTGCCAAGAATATAACGACGCAACATTTGATTATTGCTGGAATTGTCATACTGAAAAAAAATAAACAACAAATACTGTGGCAAAATACATAAACTGTGTTTTCTTGAATATTAGTTAAATTAATTATCGGGAAATGCATCTTTATAAGGGTAAATTATGAGCACTTTTCATTTGGCGTATACCGTTAGCGATCTAGATTCTGCAAGAAAATTCTATGGCGATCTTTTGGGTTGCCGGGAGGGTAGAAGCACTGAAAGTTGGGTTGATTTTGATTTCTTTGGTAATCAGCTATCCTTGCATATTGGGCAGACGATAAAAAGGCTTGATTCTGACTCCAAGGTCGAAAATGTCGAAGTTCCGTTGCCGCACTTCGGATGTGTCCTTGATTGGGACTCATTTCATCGTCTGGCTGGTAAATTAAATTTAGCAGGAATAAAGTTTACTATTGAACCGAATATTAGATTTAAGGGCATGCCTGGCGAGCAGGCTACCATGTTTTTTGAGGACTATTCCAAGAACACCTTAGAATTTAAAGCTTACCGAAACCCCTCTGAAGTTTTTAGCAAATAGTTCATTATGAGGCCCGTAAATGTTTGAAGTATTTGGCACTGAAACAATAATCGCTTTTGTTACCGCCTCGGTAGTTCTAAGTCTAGTTCCTGGACCGGACAATATCTTTGTTATGACCCATTCAGCTTTAAATGGTTGGAGGATTGGTTTTTACACCACACTTGGTCTATGTACAGGCTTGATAGGCCACACAATCCTTGTTGCGATAGGCGTTAGCGTTATCTTTCAAACCAGTGCCATTGCCTTTAATGGACTAAAAATCATTGGTGCGTGCTATCTCCTTTATCTTGCATGGCTGTCGCTACAAAACAAAGAGTTGAATTTAGGTGGCAACAGTAATGACAACGCAAATCGGTCTTACTATCTTACTGGTGTTATTATGAATCTGACTAACCCGAAGGTGGCACTGTTTTTTTTGGTTTTTTTGCCGCAATTTGTAAACACTGACAATGACAATGTCACTCTGCAAATATTTTCGCTTGGAGTGTTATTTATCCTCAGCGCGCTTTGCGTTTTTACGTCGATTGCATATCTAGCAAGTTTGCTTGAAGACATCCTCAAGAAATCGAAAACAGTCAACAAAAACCTCAACATACTTGCAGCTTTGGTATATTTTGCTCTCGCATTTAATCTATTTTTTGTGACTTGGTAGGCGGCGTCAATTTGAATGAATATTTCATCCATAATTTGTGACTATGAATCTTACACCAAGGATATCTGTGCAATTAGATGCAAGGTCTTTGTTGGTGAGCAGAAAGTCCCCGAGGAGCTCGAAATTGACGGCCTTGATGACCAAGCAAAGCATGTTTTAGCTTTTGTTGACGGTGTGCCAATAGGTACTGGCAGAATACTAAGTGATGGACATATTGGTAGGGTAGCTGTTCTGAAGGATTATCGAGGCCTTGGGATTGGCAAATCAATTATGAAAGAACTGATTAAGTGGGCCCAGAATATGAATCTTGAGAAGGCTTGGCTATCTTCGCAATGGCATGCCCACAGTTTCTATTTAGACCTCGATTTCGTTTGTGTTGGTGAAATTTACAAAGAAGCTGGAATTGACCACATTAAAATGTTTAAAACGCTCTGATTAACTCTTTATATTTCCTGGATTGGCCGTTTCAAATACTCAGGAAGTGTACTTTAATGACAGTCTTGCTAGTTAACCTTTTTTTGTTTTTGATCTTTTAAACAATGCGTAGATGTAAGGTCGTCTATCACCAAAAGGATTAATATAATCATACCTCTCATGCTTTAATAATAAAAAATCTACCCCTACTCGTTCAATCATCTCCTCGATAGAATATCGATGTAATTCCAATCCTGCACACATAGAAGCACTGTCTGGAGCGAACTCCGCAAACAAAACATACCCCCCAACTTTCACTCGTGAACAAAGGTTGCGAAAATATTCTTCGATCTCACGCTCCTCTAATAAAAAGTGTAGTACCGCTCTGTCAATCCAGACATCAACCATCGGAATGCTCTCTGGCAGTGGCGTAGATATATCGTGACGCAATAAAGTAATCTTGTGTTGATCTTTGATCTTTTCTTTTAATCTCTGAATTGCTATATCACTAATGTCATTTAATACGAGATGGCGACACTGAGAAATTAGTTCGTGGACAAGAATGGAAGTTCCTGCTCCAGGTAAAAACACCATGGCTTCGTTCAAGCGAGGAATTGTCCGCACAAATTTAATTGTCTGAGACGCATCCTCTTCGTACCAACCAAGCTCATGATCTTCTTTGCCGGTAAATATTGTATTCCAGTGTTCGTTTGTACTTTTCATACTACAATTAGAATTCAATTTGAACCTACTAAAAGTCCAGAGTTCGTTTGATGGGTGAGGGGTCGGCCTTAGTGTATCGAATTAATATTAACATTGTTTTGTATGAAAATAATTGACTTAAGTCAAGCTCATTTGGTATATTTAATCTTATGAAAAACGTTTATCGTTACCACCCACTACTTGTTAGTTTGCACTGGTTATTAGCTGTATTGATATTATTTCAATTAATAACTGGAGATAATTTTTTGGCAGAGATGTCTAACGACAACCCAGGAAAAATATCGGCACTCAAAACTCACATACAAGTAGGACTTGTTATTCTTTTCTTAATGCTGACTAGGTTAATTTTACGACGCAAAACAGATAGTCCTGATGCCATCGATACTGGAAATTCCTTTATTAATAAAGCTGGTAAATACAGCCATATATTATTATATATATTGGTTTTTGGAGCTCTCTTTAGCGGTATAGGGACTTCCATCATTGCAGGCTTGCCAGATATTGTATTTTTTGGAAGTGGCGATGCGTTACCTGAAACTTTTGATGGCATTCCACCAAAGGTATTTCATACTGTTTCAACAAAGATTTTGTTTTTTATGATTATTCTGCATTTCTTAGCAACAATTTATCATCAATTTGTCAGGAAAGATGGATTATTGTCTAGAATGTGGTTTGGGAAAAAATAATCAGCTCCTAATTCGCTTTGTACCAAAAAGGAGGGTGGTACAATTCGATCTATTAAATAGAGTATGAACAAGCGGTAATATAAATGTAATGCAAGTTCAAACGATAGTCTGTAGGATGCAGAGGAGTCAACAGGTAGGTAAAGGTTGAGCTCCCGCGTCAAAAAAGAGGTATGCAAATTAAACTCATTTTATCTCATTACTGTCTTAGCATAGATTTGCTAATCAGCTTTCGCCACATATATTGTTGATGCGCTTACTTCTTGAGACCCCTAGTGAAGCTTCAAGCTGACCTTGAAAACTAAAAGCTGATTTTCCATTGGTGCATTTTTTCTGTATGAATGTAGTAATCATACAGTTTTAGTTCTGATGCTGCGTGCTCATCTATGACGACAACTACATCACTGTGCTGCTGTAGAATGCTGGCCGGACAAAACGATGTTATTGGACCTTCAACGGTATCAGCAATCGCTTTACTTTTATGTTTCCCAAGCCCTAATAGGATAATCTGTTTTGCTTCCATTATTGTACCGATACCCATAGTAATGGCGAGCTTGGGTTGTATTTCGGTTTTATCGAAGAAACGAGAATTGTATTTAATTGTGTTTTCAGTCAACGTCTTAACCCTTGTTCTTGAGTTCAAACTTGATGTAGGTTCATTGAATCCAATATGACCATTAGTTCCTATGCCTAGTACTTGAATATCGATTCCACCATGATTATTAATCATTGATTCATAATTATTGCAACTCAGCGCAAATTCGTTATTAAAGCATTCTGGGATATAAGTATTTTTTTTATTAATATCTATATGATTAAAGAGTTTGCTATCCATATAGTGCCGATAGCTTTGTGTGTGGTTAGGTCCAAGACCTATATACTCATCTAAATTAAAGGTAGAAACTTTTTTAAAGCTAATTTGTTCTTTTTTACATTGTTCTATAAGAACTTTATAGGTTAGAACTGTTGAGCTACCAGTAGCCAAACCCAAAACGGCATTTTCTTTATGTGAAATAAATTCGCAAATTAGCTTGGCTGCGAAATCGCTTGCCTTTAATTCAGATGGAAGAATAACTACTCTCATTGCAATGCTTGTTTAATTTGCTCACCTGAAGCCCAAACATTGTTGACCTCAAAGTTTGAATTAAAGTGTACTAAGTCTGCTCTATAGCCTGGCTTCAATGAACCAAGATAATGTTCCACACCCAAAAATTCTGCAGGGTAGCGGGACGCCATAGCTAGCGCATGATCCAGCGGAATATTGCATTGCTGGCAGGCATTTTTCACAGCATCTATTTGAGTTATAGAGGATCCAGCCAGCTTCCCTTCTGCGTTCGTAATACGTCCGTTTTGTTCACTGACAATTTCATCATAAAGTTCAAAGGTTGGTTCTCCATGATTGATTGTTGCCATAGAGTCAGAAATAAAGAACAACTTGCCGATGGGTTTTTTTTGATAAGCTAATTCTATTAATGAGTGATGGACATGGTGAAGGTCGACAATAATACTAGCGTAAAGATTATCAAAATCTAAAGCCGCACCAACTGCTCCTGGTTCGCGTGCAGACATCTGACTCATTGCATTAAATAAATGAGTAAAACCATTTAAATTGTTTTTTGCAGCTTGTTCTAGTTCATCATAGCTAGCATCAGTATGACCAGCCATAATTTTTATGCCAAGAGAGGCGAGATGATTAAGATCTTTCAATGATATACATTCTGGTGCCAAGGTTAAGATAACGGGATATTCCTTCAGGTTACTGAACAGTTCTAAATATTCAGAACTTAATTTGCTGATATATTTTTTTTGGTGTACGCCACGATATTTAAGACTGAAGAATGGACCTTCGATATGTATACCTAGCAATCCTGAATTTTTTTTTATTTCTTGAGCAACAGCTCTCGTGCATTTTGTTAGCACCTTGATAGAGTCACTGATGACAGTCGGCATAATAGAGGTTGTGCCAAAAAATTGGTGTGCATTTATAATAGTATTCAGGCTCTCTTTGGTAGGTCTGTTGTTAAATAATATTCCGCCTCCTCCATTAACCTGAAGGTCAATAAATCCTGGCGCAAGAATGCCTTGATTTAATTCTATTTTATTGAAGGCTTTAGGAATATTATTTTCATCAACTATTTCAATGATAGAGTTGCCATCGATTAGCAAAGCATGATGATCGTAAAAACGTTCCCCACAAAATATTTGCGATCCTAGTAATGCCCGCTTCATCCTAACTCCACTACATAGTCATAACGGTCGCCACGATAGTAAGATTGTGTATATTCCACAACCTTGCCATCGGCGTCTTTACCTCGTCTCTCAACAAACAACACCGCACTGCCCGGGCTTATCTCTAATTTATCAGCTATAGCATCATCTGCAATTATGGCATGTATATTTTGTTTTGCAGTGACTGGGTTCATTTTTTTTCTTTTAAGTGTTTCATAAAGTGAATCATCTAATGCGGTGGTAATTGAAATAATGGAGGCTGGAATAACTGCTATCTCATAAAGCAAAGGTTCATTAACTAAGAACCTAATTCTATTTAGGCGATGAACATAATCTTCTTCATTCAAATTTAATATCAGTGCCTCCTTTGGGCTGGCTTTACCTTCCTCACGCAAAATAACTCTAGAGTGTGATTCAAGACCTCGTCTATTCATATCAGCGGTAAAACTATTAAGAGAAGAAAGATTTTTATGCAAAACAATGTCGACACTATCAGAAACAATAGTGCCTGCACCATGATGTTTTTGTAATACACCAATATCAACAAGTTGATCTATTGCTTTTCTAACGGTAATTCTAGATAACTTGAGTTTGTCAGCTAATTCTCGTTCAGGAATCAGTGAGTCACCAGGGTTTAACATCCCTTGTTGGATGGCATTATGGATAGATCGTGAAAGCTGTTTATATAGAGATTCAGGGCTCTCACTAGTGGGAAGTATATACTTGATTAAAGTGTCCGTTTTATCCATCAGATTATTTCTTTATTGGTTTTTTTGAGAATTTAATCAGCACATTTTTCATGTGCCAATTTAATTATTGGTATTAAAGTGGTATTATATTATATATTTTAATGTAGAAAAATAATAATATGTAAAAATACTTGATATAGCGGGAAAAAGCCATGTTTTTTTAGAATTTTGTCTCAAAAATGGCTGTTAAAAAAAACAAATTTGCTTTTTTATTGCTTGTTGTTATATAATACCACTTCATTACCAATTTTATAAATAGTACCGCTTAAAGAGTTAACTTAAAGTTAATAGCAAAATATTTTTCTCAATTTAGCGGTCTTATGTGTGAGAGCTATGAGCAGGGTAAACACTGATTTTATTTTGACTAATTCTATCAATGCAGATGGTCAGTTTTGTTCGACACTCAAGAATAACTGTGACATAGTGCTTGATAATTTTTTGATCTGTTTCAGCTTACTGTCTCCTATTAAGTCTATTGATAACTGTCTTGTCACGAATCAAGTTGGTGGCTATGTAGAGATATCACAACTTAATATATCCTCTTTATCGCCTGGTCAAGAGTGGTTGTTTAAGTATGCTTATGAACACTCTAGACACAGGCCCATGAACCATACTTGGGGACCACAAGGCTCTTTTTTAAAACTGCATGACGGCACAATTATTTCAGTACATGTTGACGATGTAAATTTTCAAACTCTCTCCCCCAATGTGCCAATCGTGAAGAACTTATCTGATAAATCTTTGCGATTGGTGCCACATCCTAATGAATGGGTGCCCAGTGCTGGAGTTTGTAATTTAAGCCAACCCTTGAATCTTTCATTTGATGATTCAGAGATTATAACTAGAGCAGTTAGTGCCGCTTCTGAACTTGGTAAAAGGCTAAATTTGAGTATTTATTCTAATAATGTTGCTGATTTTATTGACTCTAATACAACACTATTAATTAAAACTCAAAAACACAAAACAAGTGCCTCATATAATCTGATTATAACCAGTGATGTAATTGAGCTTACTGCAGGTGATGAACAAGGATTATTTTACGGTCTAGTGACTTTATTACAATTGAACCAAACATATCACAAATTAATCCCATGCGGCATAATCAATGACCAGCCACGTTTTAATTGGCGTGGCCAGCACTTAGATTGTGCGAGGCATTTTTATGCTGTCGAAAGCATTTTAAAACTGCTAGATCTAATGAGCTTATTTAAACTTAATAAATTTCATTGGCATGGCACTGATGACGAATCATTCCGCTTCAAGCTTGATAGCAACCCCGAACTTGCCACTGCCACTTCTAAAAGAGGAGATAGCCTGTTAGTCCCTCCTATTTTTGGTTCTGGCCCCAGTCCAACCGGAGGTTGCTATGACTCTAGCGATATCAAGCGAATTATTGAGCGAGCTTCATCTAATTATATTGATGTAATGCCTGAGTTTGATTTACCGGGACATAACTTGTCTTTGGTTCAGCTCTTCCCTAGTACCCGTGATCCGAGAGATAAAAGCGATGAAGTTTCAGTTCAGGGTTATATTAAAAATACATTGAACCCAGCAATGCCTGAAACCTATTCAATTGTTGAGCCATTAATTGATGACCTTTGTAAATTATTTCCTGGGGAGTATATTCATTTAGGTGGCGATGAGATGCCATCAGATAGTTGGAAGGAATCTCCAGAAGTTAGTAATATGAAAAAGAAATATAATCTAGAAACCAACAAAGATGTGTTGTCTTGGTTCATTAATAAACTTTCATCTCGGGTAGAGTCTAAAGGCAAAAAAACTGCTGCATGGCAAGAAGCTGAAGAAGGTAGTTACCATGAGAAAAGATCAGATAAGTTGTTGTTTGCTTGGCGAAATCTTGAGTCTGGTTATAAATTAGCAAGAAAGGGTTTTAATGTTGTACTATGTCCTGCTGAGCATATTTATTTTGATATGGCTCAAAGCCAAACTTATAGTGACCGAGGTGTGAATTGGGCTGCAATTGTCTCCTTAGAGGATACCATTGATTGGCAGATTATTCCTTCAGATGAGCCAGAACTAGAGTCAAATATTGAAGGAATACAGGGGCACCTTTGGAGTGAAACTATAACCCAAGATAGTCATATGCAGGCAATGCTTTGTCCGCGAATTCTCGGACTCTCTGAAAGTGCATGGTCGCTTGAAAAAAACAAGAGAAATGGAAAGACAATGAATATCCTGGCAACTAATAATTTTAGAGATTTATTTGAACAAATAGGTTGGGAGTATTATCGAAGTGAAAATTTTGATATTATGCCCACTTCAAATACTATTAATGAGGAGGGTTTGACTAGTGAATCAGTTCATACAAATGTTTAAACCCAAAACCAAAGCGCAAACAACAACTCTTTTTGCTTGGGCTCTAATTGCCCCGGCAGCAATATATATGTTTTTGATTGTAGTCTGGCCATTAGTTGAAACATTTCGTCTTTCTTTTACTAATTCAAACATAGGTACCTTAATGGAGGGTCATGATTATATCGGTTGGGACAACTATGAAAAAGCACTTGGTGGACGCAAGTTTCCTGCGATTGTCAATCGCACCTTTTATTGGATGTTTCTTTCGGTTGGGCTTAAAATGATATTGGGCTTGATTGGTGCCTCTTTACTGGCAAGTAATATAAGGGCGCGTGGTGTTATCCGTGCCTTAGTCATGCCGCCCTGGATCGTACCTATAGCAATAGGTTGTTTTGGCTGGTTGTGGTTATACAATGGTCATTTCGGCCTACTTTCAAATTTCGCCGAGATGATTGGTATAACCGATGGGCCATTCAGCTTTCTGGCCTACAAGAAAAGTGCCTTTTATTCTGCAGTTGTGACCGATGTTTGGATTGGAACGCCGATGGTTACCTTATTCTTTTTAGCAGCCATGCAGGGTGTCCCAAGAGATCTATATGAGGCCGCGTATGTCGATGGCGCGTCTCGTTGGTATCGTTTCCGTAGAATCACAATGCCACAAATTATGCCTACTGTTATTACGATGGCTCTGCTCTCTGCCATCTGGACTTTTAATTCTTTTGAGATTATTTGGATTTTGACCGAGGGCGGACCTCGTGGAGCAACCACCACCCTCATAATTGATACCTATAAAACAGCTATTTTCAGCTATAAATTTGGTGCAGGTGCGACACGAGCTGTGCTCGTTGTTCTATTATTAGGTGTATTCTCGATTATCTATTTAACAGTATTAGGAAGGGTTAGTAAAAAATTTGGCTATGCTGGGGTAGCAAAATGATGGACAAATATTCACTGCCTCGCAAGATTGCAATTTATTTTTGTATTGCACTATTCTTGACATTCATGCTACTACCATTTGTCGAAATGTTTATAGCATCACTAAGGCCTTTAACTCACCTTTTTCATCGACCAGAGTTAGAGGTGGGTGAGACAATGGATTTTATGGACTTTATTAGTCGATTTTGGTCTGATAAAATGAGTTTTCAGGCCTATAGTGATATGTGGGTGACGGTGCCACAACTAGGCCGATATATATTTAATAGCGTATTTTTAGCTACTGCAGTAACTATCATGTCGATGATTTTTGTGATTCCTGCTGCTTATGCCTACGCGCGCTTTAGCTTTCGCGGAAAATCAGTCAGTCTTACACTATTTTTAGCTGTCAATATGTTCTCTGGCGCGGTTTTGCTGATTCCATTATATAAATTGTTAAGAGCGTATGGCATGTTGAATACTTATTGGGCGATGATTATTCCTGGCGTTGCATTTCTTATACCAATGGGAATCTGGCTACTTAAATCATTTCTGGAGAAGATACCGTATGAGTTAGAAGAGGCGTCATTTGTAGATGGGGCATCGCGACTTTATACATTGCGTAGAGTGATTCTGCCTTTAGCAGTACCCGGTTTAGTTGTCGTTGGCGTTGCAATATTTATTGGCGCCTATGCGCAACAGTTTTTATTCGCAATTACGTTTAACCAAGAAAGAGATTACATGCCACTACCGCAAGGCATATTTGAGTTTATTGGATACCAAAGAGTATTGTGGAACGAAATGATGGCTGCAAGTCTTGTCGGAATTCTGCCCGTGTTGTTAATCTTCCTGTTTTTGCAGAAACATCTCATAGCAGGCTTAACACAAGGAGCAGTAAAGGAGTGAGAGGTAAAATACTCACATAAACCGTTACCAGAAAAAATGTTCATATCTGGTAACTTGATGTAGAAATAAAGGAGAAAAAAATGAAACATATAAAAAAAGCACTCTTTTTAGCTTTGATTGGCGCCGGTTTTATGGCTCCAGTTCAGGCTGCAGAGGTGCATGCAATAATCTGTGGTGGCGAAATACGTGCTGCTGATCAAGTGGTTTTTGATGCTTTTGAGGCGAAATATCCAGGTGTTACGGTTAATGCTGAAGCAGTTCCTTGGGGAACGTGTCAGGATAAATCAATGACACTTGCAGCCGCCGGAGACCCGGTAGGTCTTGCTTATATTGGCTCTCGTACATTAAAGCAACTTGGTAGAAGTGGCCTGATTATTCCAGTTGACATTTCTGATGAAATGCAGGCATTGTATCAACCTGGTGTCCTTGCAACTGTTTCTGATGGAGGTCAATTCTGGGGTTACCCACATGCTTTCTCTACGAAAGCACTATTCATCAACTGTGGTTTAGTTGAAGCAGCGGGTGAAGCTTGTGTTGCGCCTAGAACTTGGACAGGGCTTTACAATATGGCTAAGGCTGTTAATGACAATACCTCAGCTGCAGGTATTGGTTTAGCTGCTAAAGACTTTGACAACACCATGCACCAATTCCTTAACTACCTATATAGTAACGGTGGTACTGTAAGTGATGCAGCTACTGGTGAGGTAACTTTCAACAGTCCTGAAACTGTTGAAACACTTGAGTTTATTGGTAAATTAGCTGGTGTTGCACAGGAAGGTCCTAGTGGCTATGAGCGTTCTCAACTGACTCAGCTGTACAATGATGGTCAGATCGGAATGTATATCAATGGTCCATGGGGCGCAGGTCAGCATAATGCAAATATTGCTGAGATTGTTGTACCAGTTCCTGCAGGTCCAAGCGGTGAGAGTGGAACATTATTGATTACTGACTCTATGGCAGTATTCAAAGGTTCTGCTGACGAAGGCCTTGCAATGGAGTTGGCTCAAATGATGACATCTGGTGCTGCACAGTATGACCTAGATAGTAGTTGGGGTTTAACACCGATTCTGCAATACGAGAAAATGATGGATGATGTTTACTATTCAACTGACTATTGGCAGACGTTTGTTGATCCAATTGGTAGGGGTGGTCCTGAGCCAATGTTTGAAGACTTCAAAGCACTTCAAATGGGTATCAACAGCGCCATCCAAGGCATAATCTTGGGTGAAGGTTCAGCTGCTGATCTAGTGGCTGAGGCTGCAGAAACTCTAGCGGAGGGTCTGTAAGTCAATTAGTTGACAGTAGTAGGAGCAACGGCAACGTTGCTCCTGCACTTATAAGGCTAACTGTAAAAAGATACTTATCTGAGTTCAATGATTATTTAAGTATCTTTTTATAGTCCGCTTGGGTGTAAGAAAAATAAAAATTAACTGCATATCATGATTGATGTGCCATAATCAAGGGTATAAATATGGCGACTTTAAAGCTAGAAAATATTTTTAAAAGTTTTGGTGAAACTGAGGTTTTAAAAGACATCAGCTTGAATATTGATGACAAGGAATTTGTTGTTTTTGTTGGTCCTTCGGGTTGTGGAAAAACGACATTACTGAGAATCATTTGTGGTTTAGAAGAAGCAACCAGTGGAAAAGTATTTATTGATGAAGAGGATGTGTCTAATGCGCAGCCAGTTGATCGAGGTATTTCTATGGTGTTTCAGTCCTACGCACTATATCCACATTTATCCGTATTTGAAAACATTGCCTTTCCACTGAGAGTTGCAAAAATTAATGAAGCTGAATTAAAGGATCGAGTTGATCGTGCCGCAGAAATACTGCAATTAACTGATCGTTTGGAATTTAAACCAGGACAACTTTCTGGTGGCCAGCGTCAAAGGGTTGCTATTGGTAGATCAATTGTTCGAAATCCTCGAGTCTTTCTATTTGACGAGCCGCTGTCTAACTTAGACGCTGCTCTTCGAGGTGATATGAGGGTTGAGTTGGCTAAACTACATCAAAACTTAAAAACCACAATGATCTATGTTACTCATGACCAGATTGAAGCTATGACGATGGCTGACAAAATTGTGGTTTTGAATGATGGAGTAGTGCAGCAATTTGGAGCACCAATGGAGTTATATCACCATCCTACAACAAAGTTTGTTGCTGGATTTATTGGCCATCCGAAAATGAATTTTCTAAAGACAACCAATACTGTTGTTGACGGTAACGAGTTGAAAGTGAACCTTGGTGCAGAAAATATTTCTTTGCCTGTAGAGATAGGGCAGACAAAGTCAGGGGATATGGTTGAGCTTGGTGTACGCCCTGAAGATCTAATGTTTAGCTCCGATAATCAAGGTTTGTCAATGAATGTAGAGGTTGTAGAACACATAGGTGCAACAGCAATCATCTATGGTTCGGCTGCTGGCAATGATGACTTTTGCGCCGTAATGCCTGGTGACACTCTAATTCACCCTGGACAAACAATCAACTTGCTTATAGAT
>Ga0208409_1000545_pt1 | contig 16344 bp, 14 predicted proteins | sample ETNtaG_29_FD_185784 | JGI IMG/M metagenome (GOLD analysis project Ga0208409, IMG submission 185784) | Marine microbial and viral communities from oxygen minimum zone, Eastern Pacific Ocean - ETNP201406SV201 (SPAdes) (version 2) | ecosystem: Environmental > Aquatic > Marine > Oceanic ...
TTTTATTTATGAAAAAAAAAAGAGTGTTTTCAGGAGTTCAGCCAACTGGAAATTTACATTTAGGAAATTATTTGGGTGCGATAAAAAACTTTGTTAACTTACAAAGTGATAATGATTGCATATATTGTGTTGTTGATTTGCACGCTATAACAATTAAGTATAAACCTGAAGAACTTAGGTTAAATACTTTGGAAATTATTGCTAGTTTTCTTGCAGCAGGTTTAGATTATAAAAAAAGTATTTTATTTAATCAATCAAGCGTAAGTCCACACGCAGAATTTGCCTGGATATTAAACTGCGTTTCAAGAATTGGTTGGATGAATAGAATGACGCAATTTAAGGAAAAAGCTGGAGAAGACAAAGAAAATGCCAGCGTAGGCCTTTTTGTTTATCCTACGTTAATGGCAGCCGATATACTTTTATATGATGCAACTCATGTTCCAGTTGGAGAAGACCAAAAACAACACTTAGAGCTTACTAGAGATATTGCTCAAAAATTTAACAATGATTTTAATTGTGAAGGCTTTTTGACAATTCCTGAACCTTTAATACAAAAAGAATTTTCTAGAATAATGAGTTTAAGAGACGGAAAGAAAAAAATGAGCAAATCTGAATCCTCAGATCAAAGCAGGATAAATTTAAAAGACGACAAGGATATAATTGCTCAAAAAATAAAAAAAGCAAAAACAGATAGTTTGCCGATTCCTTTAAATAAATCTGAATTTCATTCAAGGGCTGAAGCAGAGAATTTAATAAATATATATCAAAGTGTTAGCGGGAGCAGTTTGGAAAATGTGTTAAAAGACTTTGGGGGTAAAAATTTTTCATTATTAAAAGAAAAACTTACAGAAATGTTAATAGAAAAAATTTGTCCCATTGGAAATGAAATTAATAAATTACTAAAAGATCAAAAATATCTTAAGTCAATCCTAAAAGAAGGCAACTTAAAAGCGAATGAAATAGCTAATAATAAATTAAATAAAATTTACAATGAAATTGGCGTATTAAATATTGATTAAAATCAATAACAAAATTTGTAATTTAATTAGCCTGTTATTTTGTATATAAAACTTAATTATAATGTACGTACAAACAGAAGAAACTCCAAATCCAAATACTCTGAAGTTTTTACCAGGAAAAATTGTATCCGAAATTGGCTCAGTTGAATTTACAGCCAAGGAACAGACAGAGAATAGATTAATTAAAGATATATTATCGATTGAGGAAGTTAATATGGTTTTTTTAGGCTCGGATTTTATAACTGTAAAAAAAACTGACCAAATTTTATGGAAAGAAATTAAACCGAAAATAATTTCTCTAATTAATGAATACTACTTAAAGGATAACCTTAGTATTTTAGATAAAAATTATCTTAAACAAAAGTCAAATGACGAAGAATCAAATAACGAAGTGGTAAAAAAAATTATTAATATTCTTGACGAAAAAGTCAGGCCTGCTGTGGCAAGAGATGGAGGAGATATAAAATTTAAATCTTTTGACAATGGACTTGTGAAAGTTGAATTGCAGGGAAGTTGTTCGGGATGTCCAAGCTCTGCAATGACATTAAAGCAAGGTGTTCAAAATCTTTTATGTCATTATGTGCCCGAAGTTAAAAGTGTAGAAGCTGTGTAAAATAATGAATTAATAGATGCAAGATAAAAAGAAAAAAATATATTAATGAGTTATAGAAAACAACTAATTCAATTAGCAAAATTGTATGGAATAGTAGAAGTTAAAAACTATTTAAAAAGTTCTAAAAGGTTAACAACTTCTCAAATAGAACTTATTTTAGTAAAGAACAATATTAAACTTCCGTCAAAAAGAATTTTATCAAAATTAGGACGTTTAATAATTTTTAAAAATAAATATTTAAAACAGTTATTTTATACAGCGGCTGTCGTAGCAGTTGTTATAGGTTTTTTTGGTGGGGTACCGTATTTGGTAAATATTTTTCACAAAGTAGATTATAATTTATGGAAAAACAAAGATGAAATTGCCAAACACAAAAATGATACTATTGATAAAATTTTACAAAAGAATGAAATAAAACCATACAAAAAAGATGAAAAATTTGTAGTAAGTGATAAAATACAAATTAATAAAGAAGATTTAATTGAAAATACAATAAGCTTAGATGCATCAGTCGTTGCTTCCTTATTTGAAGATCTTAATTATGATTTATCTAAAATCAGAAAAGGTAAGAAAGTTAAACCATTTTATATTTCTTTGCTTCCCAAGGATCTATCTTTAATTGAAGATATTAGGGAAAGAAAAAAATTATTTATTAAAATAATTCTTCCACTAATTTTGCAAGAAAATGAAAAAATTAAAGAAGATAGAGAAAAATTGTTTAAGCTGCTTGCAAAAAAATCTAACACCAAAGAAGAGAAAAACTGGTTAAAATGGAAATTTAAAGAATACAAAATAAAAGATCGTGATATTTCAGAGTTAAAAATAAGAATGGATATTATACCGGTGTCCTTAGCCATTGCTCAAGCAGCGATAGAAAGTGGATGGGGAACTTCAAGATTTGCACTGGAAGGTAATGCATTATATGGCCAGTGGACATGGTCTGATAAGGGTTTGAAACCTTTGGACAATGTTGATGGTGAACATAAAGTTATGCACTTTAAGATTCTTGCGGCATCAATTAAAGCTTACAAGAAAAACTTAAATACTCATAGCGGTTATATAGAATTTAGAGAAGCAAGAGCAAATTTAAGAAACCGAAATGAAAAAGTAACAGGATTAAAATTAACTCAATATTTGGACAAATATTCAGCTATGGGAAAGGAATACACAAAAAAACTAGAATTAACAATTAAAAAAAATTCACTTTCAGATTTTGAAAATGCAAAACTTTTGTCTACTGGTTTGAGAAAAGAAATTAAACTTTAAATATTAAACTTAATATTCAGAAATAACGTATTGAATTCCTAGCCACCTCCATCCATTTTTATCGTTAAGAGAACAATTAATTCTTCCTCTTTCGGTAGTAAATTTTTCTTCAAAATTTATTGTTAGTATATTTTCTTCTCCTAATTTTATTTTAGAATCTCTCCATCGGTTACCCTCGTTGGAGAAACAATTGATATTTTTTAAATTTTTTTGATTTTTAAAAAATGTAACCCTTAATTCTGGTGGGTTTTCATTTTTTTGTAAATATCTATTTTCAGGATAAATTTCTTTGTAAGGAAATGGAAGTAAATCTATAATAAATTTAAATCGATCCAAATTTCCATATTTTTCGTTAATAGGAAATCTTGGAAGTTCCAAATAATTTTTTGTACCATCAATTACTCCGGAATGTTGACCAAATGCAACATTAAAATTTAAATTTATTAAAATTTTTTTAAAATCATTACTATATTCTCCAAAAGGATAAGAAAAATAGCTTGGGCTATGACCCAATTCTTTTTCAAATAATGCAATGGCTTGATTTAGATCATTAATGATTTGATTGTTTGTTTCATCAACTAGATATTTATGAGTATGGCTGTGATTTCCAATAATTCCTAGGCCACTTTTTTCAATTTCTTTTATCTGTTCCCAATTCATATAACCATTTTTTCCAACATATGCCGTTGAAATAAATAATATAAATGGAATATTTTTCTTTTTTAAGATAGGCCACGCATTATCATAAAAAGATTGAAATCCATCATCTATAGTAAGTAAAATTTTTTTTACTTTATTAGGTTTCGAAATTTCTTCGTTAAAATTTTTTGGATGTAAAAAATTTATCTTAAGATTTTCTATAATATCAATTTGCTCTTTGAATATATCCATTTGGATGTTCGTGGAGGGATATTTATGTTCATCAAAACGGTGATACATGAGTGCAATAATTCCCTTATCAAACTCAAAATATCTGCTATTTTCACCATAAGAATTTGAATTTAAAAATATAATAATTAATAAATATGCCAAAATGAATTTCTTAGTCATTGATGGAGCCACAGATAAAATTTGTTTTTTTTCACACTATAACAATAATTCTTATAATAAATCTTTTGAAAGTAGTAAAAATAATTATGAAAAATTTTCTATTTTGTTGTTTGGTTTTTTAAACCAAAATAATATTAATTTAAGCAAAATAAGCCATTTATTTGTAAATCAAGGACCTGGGAGCTTCTCTGGAATCAGAACTTCAATCGCAGTAGCAAAAGGTTTAACTATTACAAATAAAATAAATTTATATGGATTTAATTCTCACGATTTAAAAGACATGAATTATATGAATATTGTTTTTTTGTATGAAAAGGAACGTTTAACAAAAAATTTGATTAAACCACTCTATATAAGTTAGAATATATTTAGAAAAAGATGATAGCCAGTATAGAAGAAAGATGTGAACGAAAAAATGTAAAGTTAACTAATCAAAGGAAAATAATCGCACAGATTATGACAAATTCTTATGACCATCCTAACGTTGATGAGTTATACAAGAGAGTTTCTAAAATTGATCCGAAGATTAGTATTGCAACCATTTATAGGACTGTAAAACTTTTCGAAGAGACAGGAATAATAACTAAACACGATTTTGGGGGAGGAAAAGCAAGGTATGAAAAGCTAGCAGACAGTCATCATGATCATTTGATTGATGTTCAATCTGGAGAAATAGTTGAATTTGTAGATGAAGAAATTGAAAAACTCCAAAAAAAAATAGCTGAAAAATTGGGATATCAGATGGTAGATCATAGATTAGAACTTTATGGTATTAAAAAAAAAAATAGATTTTAATTGTCAAAAAAAATTTTCATAAAAACTTTTGGATGTCAAATGAACGAATACGATTCTAATCGTATTATAGATTTGGTTAAATTAATTGGGTACGAAAAAACAAACAATCAGATCGATGCAAACTGTTGTATTTTGAATACTTGTCACATAAGAAGTAAAGCTACGGAAAAAGTCTATTCTGAAATTGGTAGGATAAAAAAAAAATTCAAAAATACTAAAAAACCCTTAGTTATAGTTGCCGGATGTGTGGCTCAGGCAGAGTCAGAAGAAATGTTAGAACGAGACTCCTATATTGATATGGTAATAGGTCCTCAATCCTATCATGAAATTAACGATAAAATTTTAAATTATTTTAGAGAAAACAAAAAAATTAATTTGACCGAATTTAATGTTACTAAAAAATTTGATAAATTAGAAAAAATAAAAAATAATAATAGTAAAATTTCAAGTTTTTTAACTATTCAAGAAGGCTGTGATAAATTCTGTAATTTTTGTGTTGTACCTTATACTAGAGGACCAGAATATTCGAGACCTTTTGATCAAATAATAAATGAAGCAAAAAACTTGGTAGAAAATGGATCTAAAGAGATTATCTTATTAGGACAAAATGTTAATGCATATCATTTCATATCGGATGGCAAAGAATATAAATTATCAAATTTATTGTTAGAATTAGAAAAAATTAAGGATCTTGTTCGAGTAAGATTTACAACTTCGCACCCCAAAGATATGACAAAGGATTTAATTGATTGCTTTAATAATTGTTCAAAACTTATGCCCTTTCTACATTTACCTGTGCAAAGTGGATCAGATAAAATTTTAAAGCTCATGAATAGAAAACATGATATAAAATTTTATTATTCAATTGTTGAAAAATTAAAAAAAATTAACTCTAATATAGATTTTTCAAGTGATTTTATCGTCGGATATCCTGAAGAAGATGACGAGGATTTTAAAAAAACTATGAATTTAGTAAAAAAAATTGAATTTATTAATTCTTATTCATTTATTTTTAGTGCAAGACCAGGTACGTCGGCTGCAAAATTACAAAAAATTGATAGCGATGTTACAAAAAATAGACTCAGAATAATTCAGGACCAACTCTTTAATTTACAACTGAATAAAAATAAGGAATTAGAAGAAAAAAAAATTGAAATTTTAGTTGAAAATAAATTAAAAAATCAAAATAGCTTTTTTGGAAGAACTAGAAAAATGACTCCAGTTATATTTGAATCAACATCATGTAATCCTGGTGATCTGATTCAGGTTGAAATTATTTCATCAAATCAAAATAATTTATTTGGTAAACACATGGAGAATAAATTTAAAGCAGCATAATATTATGAAAAAATATAATTTAAACACAATTAGAAAAGATTTAAAAATAGTTTACTCTGATAATGGTTCAATTAGTTTGGTTTTTCAAGATAACAATATTTTAAAGGGTGTAGTCGGTGAACTTGACTCAAATCTAAAGGAGTTAGAAAAACTAAGTAGATCAAATATTTATTTTCGTGGTAATTCTATTGTAATAAAAGGAGATCAAAAATCAAATGAACTAGTTAGAAAAGCTGTAGAGTTTCTAACTCATCAGTTTAAAACTTATGGTACGATAGAAAAAAAAGATATAATTTCGTCTATAGATAAATTTATGATGAATGAAAAAAATAATAATAATTTACATCAATTAGATTATATAATTAAAACTCCTAAACGGACTGTAATTCCAAGATCAAAGAAACAAAAGGATTATATTAGGGCTTTAAAAGAAAGCGATATAGTAATTTCCAATGGTCCCGCTGGAACGGGAAAAACATATTTAGCAGTTGCAATTGCATTAACTATGCTTCTTGAAAAAAAAATTGATAGGATTATTTTATCAAGACCAGCAGTTGAAGCGGGAGAAAGATTGGGATTCTTACCCGGAGATATGAGGGACAAGGTCGACCCATATCTTAGACCTTTATATGATTCCCTTTATGATTTATTAGATTATGAAAAAATACAAAAAAAGCTGGAAATTGGTGACATCGAAATAGCACCCGTGGCTTTCATGAGAGGAAGAACATTGAAGAATTCCTTTGCAATCCTCGATGAAGCACAAAATGCCACCGATACTCAAATCAAAATGTTTTTAACTCGAATAGGAGAAAACTCAAAAATTGTTGTAAACGGAGATTCCTCACAAATTGATTTAATAAATAAAAATCATTCAGGATTGCTTAGATCAAAGGATTTATTAAAAAACTTAGACGAAATATCCGTAGTGGATTTTGACCATACTGATGTTGTGAGACATCCATTAGTTACTAAAATCGTAAAAGTATACGATGAATTCAAAAATGATTAATGCTGATGTGGTAGTAGAAAATAAATTGTGGAACAAGAAAATTAATAATCCAAGTAACTATATTAAAAAAAAAATAAATAAAATATTCAAATTCAATTCATTAAAAATAAAGCATTTTTCATTGACAATTTTGTTAACTGGTAATTCTAAAATGAGATATTTGAATAAAAAATTTAGAGACAAAAACAAAACAACAGATGTTTTGTCTTTTCCAAATTTGAGTACTGTGGATTTTAAAAAAAAAACTAATACAGAAATTTATTTAGGAGACATTGCTCTAAGCTATGAGATAATAAATCGAAGATCAAAAGATAGTAACTTTGATCTGGAATTTGATAAAATGTGGATTCACGGGTATTTGCATTTGCTGGGATATGATCATAAAAAAGTTAAAGATTATAAAGTAATGAAAAAAATAGAAGAAAAGATTATAAAAATACTTTAATAAAGCAACTTTGCATCAGACATTTAAAAATAATAATTATACATTTTTTTTTATTCCTTTTATTTTGGGTTTTATTACCTCTTTTAGTTTTTCACCTTACAATTTTACTTTTATAAATTTTTTATCTTTTTCTATTCTCTTGTATATTCTAAATGTAGGAAAAGAATTTAAACTAAGTAATAAATATTTTTTTCTTATAGGTTGGTTTTTTGGTTTTGGTTATTTTTTAAGTGGATTATATTGGATTTCAATTTCTTTGACTTATGAAGAAATATTCAGATATTTAATTCCTTTTACAATTATTTTGGTTCCTGCTTTTTTGGCAATTTTTTATGGTATAAGTACATTGATACTAAAAAAATTTATTTCTAAGGAAATAAGTTTTGTTTTATTTTTTTCACTAGTTTTTTCAATTTTGGAATTTATACGCGGAAATATATTAAGCGGTTTTCCCTGGAATCTAATTGTATATAGTTGGTCATGGTCTTTAGAAATTATTCAAGTCATTTCCGTTATTGGAACTTATTCAATGAACTTGATTTCAATAACTATTTTTTCTTTACCTTTTATTTTATTTGTTAAAACAAAATATAATATAAAATATTGGTTTTTTTCCTTTTTATTAATTCTTTTTGCTACAAATTATTTGTATGGACTTAACGTATTGTCACAATTTAAAGAAAAAAATATCGAAAAACATGATTTTGTAATAAAAATAATATCACCAAATATTGACTTAAAGGAATTTCTTAAAAATGAAAATAATGACGTAATAATTAAAAAATTGATAAAATTAAGTAATCCACGGGCTGATCAAAAAACTATCTTTATTTGGCCAGAAGGAATGTTTTCATCTATATATTTAAATGAGATAAAAAAATATCATAAAATATTTAGCAAGGCGTTTTCAAATTCACATTTAATTATATTTGGTATTAATAATTTAGAAAATAAAAATAACGTTAAAAACGTTTATAATTCTTTGGCGATTGTAGATAACAATTTAAATCTAATTGGCAGTTATAACAAAAATAAACTTGTTCCGTTCGGGGAATTTTTACCAATGGAAAAATATCTCCATAAAATAGGATTAAAAAAAATTACGTATGGATACAAATCCTTTTCCAGAGGTGAACAAAGAAATGTAATAAATATAAAAAATAAATATTATGATTTTAAATTATTGCCTCTAATTTGTTATGAAATAATCTATTCAGGTAAAATTAATATTAAAAAGCAAAATGTAGACTTAATTGTGAACATTTCGGAAGACGGGTGGTTTGGTAATTCAATAGGTCCCTATCAACATTTTAATAAGGCAATTTATAGGGCAATTGAAGAAGGCAGTTACATTGCAAGATCTGCCAATAATGGAATTTCAGCCTTTATAGATCCCAATGGTAGAATTTTGCACAAAATAGAATTTAATGATGCGAATACAATCATAGCTAGTTTACCAATGTATCGAAGCAAAACTATTTTTTCAAAATATGGAAATAAAATTTTTGCAATTATAATTTTTTTATATATTTTTTTATTTTTTTACTTTAAAAAAGTTGAAAAAAATGAAGAAAAAAAATTATCTTTTCACAAGTGAATCTGTTTCCGAAGGTCACCCAGATAAGATTTGTGATCGTATATCTGACATGGTTGTGGATACTTATTTGACAAAAGAACCTTTCTCAAGAGTAGCGTGCGAAACTCTAGCAACAACCAATAAAGTTGTTTTGGCAGGAGAAACAAGAGGACCCGAAATAAAAAAAGACGAATTAACACAAAAAGTTAGAGAATGTATTAAAGATATTGGATATGAGCAAAAAGGATTTCATTGGAAAAATTCTGATATTGAAATTTATCTACATTCTCAATCGTCAGATATAGCTATGGGAGTCGATTCAAAGGGCAACAAAGATGAAGGGGCTGGAGATCAAGGCATAATGTTTGGTTATGCATGCAATGAAACAGAAAGTTTAATGCCAGCACCAATTTATTATTCCCATAAAATATTAGAATTAATGGCAGTTGATAGAAAAAAAGGTATTGCAGATAAATTAGAGCCAGATTCAAAAAGTCAAGTTACAATGATGTATGAAAATGGAATACCAACAAAAGTAAAATCAATTGTAATTTCCACTCAACACTCTCCAGATGTTAATCAGTCTCAGGTTAAGGAAATTGTACGTCCGTATTTAAAAAAATCATTCTCAAAAGAATTACTATCAGGATTAAGGGAAGAGGAGTTTTATGTAAATCCAACAGGGCAATTTATTATTGGAGGACCCGATGGAGATTCAGGTTTGACAGGAAGAAAAATCATAGTTGATACTTATGGTGGAGCAGCGCCTCACGGGGGAGGAGCTTTTTCTGGAAAGGATCCAAGTAAAGTTGATAGATCAGCCGCTTATGCCGCAAGACATATTGCAAAAAATATTGTTGCTTCAAAAATCACTAATAAGTGCTTAATTCAACTTGCGTATGCTATCGGAGTATCCAAACCTTTGTCAATCTATGTTGATCTTTTTGATGAAGATAAAGAAAAAACCAAGTATGTGGAGGATGTAATAAAAAACAATTTTGATTTGAGTCCAAGAGGCATCAGGGAAATGTTAGGCTTAAATAAACCCATATACGAATGTACTGCAGCCTATGGTCATTTTGGAAGAAAACCTGGAGCAAATGGTTCTTTTTCTTGGGAAAAAACTGATAAAAAAGATCTTTTTAGCAAGTAGAACTTGAAAAATTAATTAAATTTAATATATTCACACTATATTGTTGAAATTTCAAAAATGGGCCTAGGCCCATTTTTTTTTGGGAGTAATAAAAATGTTAAATCAAAGATCGGATAAACTTGAGCTTATTAGAATTGCAGAAGCGGTTGCTTTAGAAAAAGCCATTGATAAAAATCTAATTTTATCATCAATGGAATTGGGAATAGAAAAAGCAGCAAAATCTAGATTTGGACTTGAAAATAATATCAAGGTTACAATCGATAGATCAACTGGAAATATTGATATATATCGAGTGTTGACGGTTACTGAAAATCCTACTAATCATAATATCGAAATTTCATTAGCCGAGGCAAAAAAAATTAGTAAAAAAAACATAGATAAAAAAGTTGGTGATGAAATATTAGAAACTCTCCCTACATTTGATTTTGGAAGAATTGCAGCACAAACAGCTAAGCAGGTTATTACTCAAAATGTTCGTGAAGCTGAAAGAGAAAGACAATATAATGATTTCAAAGATAAAAAAGATCAAATTTTAAGTGGAATTGTAAAAAGATTAGAATTTGGAAACGTAATAGTTGATCTTGGAAAAACCGAAGGAATAATCAGAAAAGATGAGATGATACCTAGAGAAAATATTAAAACGGGAGATAGGGTTAAGGCCTACTGTTATGATGTTAGAAGAGAAACTAGAGGACAACAAATTTTTTTGTCTAGAGGCAATCCAAAATTTATGGAAAAATTATTTTTGCAAGAAGTTCCTGAAATATATGATAATCTAATTGAGATAAAATCTTCAGCTAGAGATCCAGGGAGCAGAGCTAAAATTTGCGTAAATGCTAAAGATACTTCTCTAGATCCCGTCGGGGCATGCGTTGGTATGAGAGGAAGTAGAGTCCAGGCTGTTGTTAATGAATTACAAGGTGAAAAAATAGATATAGTACATTGGTCCGAGGATCCGGCTGTGTTAGTAGTTAATGCATTATCGCCTGCAGAAATACAAAAAGTCATAATAGATAATAATTATAGAAAACTTGATGTAATTTTAGATGAGGAAAATTTAAGCAAAGCTATAGGACGTAGGGGGCAAAACGTAAGATTAGCATCAAAATTGATGGATTATGAAATAAATATTTTAACTGAAAAAGAAGAGTCAGAACGCAGACAAATAGAATTTAAGGAAAAAACAGATAATTTAGTAAAAAATTTAGAGCTTGATGAAACCTTGGGACAATTACTTGTTGCTGAGGAATATTCATCGATAGAAGACATAGAGCAAACCACAGTTGATAACTTTACTAAAATTGAAGGAATAGATGAAAAAACAGCGAAAGAGTTAATTGATAGAGCTAAAGAATTTTTAAAAAAAGATGCTGAAGAAATATCAAAAAAAATTAAAGAATTGGGCGTAGCTGAAGATTTAATTAATCTTAAAGGTCTAACACAGGGTATGCTAGTGACATTAGGTGAGCAAAAAATATTAAATCTAAAGGATTTTGCCGAATTAGCTTCAGATGAACTTACCGGCGGTTATGATATTATCAAGGGCGAAAAAGTTAAAATTAAAGGTTATCTAGAGGATTTTGCTTTAACGAAAAAAGAAGCGGATGATTTAATAATGAGTGCAAGAAATATAGTTTATTAAGTAATTATTATGGAAAAGAAAAGTTTTAAGAAAAAATTGACTTTATCGGTATCAAGTTTAACTAAAAAAAAATCTGATAAAATTAGAAATGCAAAAAGCCAGAATGAAAATGCAGTAATAATTGAAAAAAAAAATATTAGAACAGGATTTATGAAAGTAAATCAACAATTTAGCAGAGATCAGATTAGATCCGATACTAAAACTGGTAAAATTTTTAATAAAGATTTAAATTTAATTAATAAAGATTTTGAAAAAAGAAAACTTGCAGAACAAAGGGCCACAAAAAGAGTTAAGGGACAAGTTGTTGCAGAAAAAGTAATCAAGAGTAAACCAATTGTTAAAAAAAGAGAGTACAAACTAACTCTTTCAAGAGCTTTAAATGAAGATAGCCTTGGATTTAAATCTAGAAGTTTAGCATCTATTAAGAGAGCAAAAAGAAAAGAAAATATCGCAATCTCTAAAGATACACTATTGGAAAATGATAAACCTATAGTCAGAAATGTTAATGTACCAAAAGTAATAACGATACGAAAATTAGCAAACAGAATGGCTGAACAATCCAGCAGTCTCATTAAACATCTTTTAGGTATGGGTGTAACAGCAACAATAAATCACTCTATTGACGCAGACACGGCTGAGTACTTGATAAAAGAATTTGGACACAATCCCATAAGAGAAGAAAAAATTGATATAAAAATTAATAAAACTTCATTGTCACTTGAAGCAGATTTAAAAAAAAGAGCTCCAATTGTAACGGTAATGGGCCATGTAGATCATGGAAAAACATCTTTACTAGATTCAATTAGAAATACCGATGTTGTTTCTGAAGAACATGGTGGTATTACCCAACATATAGGAGCATATCAAGTAAATATGAATAATGAAAAAATTACGTTTATTGATACCCCCGGTCATGCCGCATTTACTGAAATGAGGGCAAGAGGATCAAAATTGACGGATATTGTAGTTTTAGTTGTTGCTGCAGATGATGGAGTTAAACCTCAAACTGTAGAAGCAATAAAACATGCAAAAGCAGCAAAAGTACCTATTGTAGTTGCAATAACTAAGTGTGATTTACATGAAGCAAATCCACAAAATGTAAAAAATCAATTATTGGAGCATGAATTAATAGCTGAAGAACTTAGTGGAGATACTTTGTTTTCAGAGGTTTCTTCAAAAACAAAAAAAAATTTGGATAAAATTAAAGAAAATATTTTGCTTCAATCAGAGTTGCTTGATTTAAAAGCAGATTATAAGGATAAAGCTTCCGGAGTAATATTGGAGTCAAAAATTGATGCAGGTAGAGGTCCAGTTTCTACAGTGATTATAATTAATGGGACTTTAAAAAAAGGCGATTATTTTGTTAGTGGGCCAACTTGGGGAAAAATTAGAGCCTTAATAAACGACAAAAGTACTGCAATTGAACAGGCGATACCCTCTACTCCAGTAGAAATTCTGGGAATGAATGAGCCTGCTAAAGCGGGAGATGATTTTATTGTTGTAGAAAATGAAAATAAAGCAAAAGAGATAAACACATATAGAAAAGAGAATTTACAATCAGAAAAAAACTCATTAGTTTTTGCTACACAAGATTCTGCTTTTAAAGATAATAAGATTAAAGAATTAAATATTATCATTAAATCAGATGTTCAAGGATCAAGCGAAGCAATTAAAACTGCTATTCTAAATATTGAGAATAAAGAAGTTTTACCAAAAATAATTCATTCTGACATAGGACTAATAACCGAAACTGATGTTTTATTAGCAAGAGCATCAAATGCTGTTTTAATTGCATTTAATGTAAAACCAAGCAAAGAAGCAAAAAAAATGGCAGAACATAATAAAATAGAGATAAAATATTTTAATATAATTTATGAAGTTTTAGATTTTATAAAATCTAAATTATCAGGAATGCTGAGTCCCAGTATTGAGGAACAGATAACTGGTTCAGCAGAAGTTATGGAAATATTTAAGGTTTCAAAATTTGGAAAAGTTGCTGGATCTAAAGTTATGGAGGGAGAAATAACCTTAAATTCAAATGCCAGACTAATAAGAGATGGTAATATAGTGTACACTGGAAAAATTAGCAGTATTTATAGAGAAAAAAATGCAGCAAAAGAAGTTGGTGCAGGATTGGAGTGTGGAATTATTTTAAAAGATTTTGCAGATTATAAAGAAAAAGATGTTATAGAAGCATTTAGCGTAACAACATCAGAGAGAAGAATTTAATGAAAAGAAATAATAATAACCAATTTTCTCAGAGACAATTAAGAGTCGGAGAAATGATTAAGCAATCTTTAGGTCAAATATTTATAAGAGGGGAAGCTAAAGTACCAACCTTAGAAACAAATAATATTACTGTTACAGAAGTAAGAATGAGTCCAGATTTAAAAAGTGCCAGGGCTTATGTTATACCATTAGGTGGAAAAGACTCGGATAAGACAGTAGACTTGCTAACTGATTTTTCATATCTTGTTAGAAAGGCTTTAGCAAAAAAAATTCAAATGAAATTTTTACCTAAAATTTCATTTATAAGTGATAAATCTTTTGATTATGCAGAAAAGATAGAAAAATTAATAAAGGAATCGCATGGATACAAATATGGAAAATAATAATAAAAGTGTGATTAAATCACTAGCAATAAATGAAAAAGATACAGGATCATCGGAAATCCAAATTGGATTATTAACTCAGAAAATAGATAAGCTTTCAAGGCATTTTAAAAAATCTAAAAAAGATAAGCATTCATCTCTTGGTTTACTAAAAGCTATAAATAGAAGAAAAAAATTACTTAAATACTTAAAGAATCATAATGTTGATTCTTATAACAATATATTAAGCAAATTAAATTTAAGGAAATAAATGTTTAAAATTCACAAAGAAGAAATCGAATTAGATGGTAAAAAAATTATACTAGAAACAGGCAGGATAGCGCGCCAAGCTGACGGAGCTGTAATTGCTACTTGTGGCGAAACTGTTGTTATTTCAACAGTAGTTGGTGCAAAAAAGGTTAATCCTGACACAGACTATTTTCCACTGCAGGTTAATTATCAAGAAAAATACTATGCAGCCGGAAAAATACCAGGAGGTTATTTTAAAAGAGAAGCAAGGCCAACCGAATCTGAAACTTTAATTTCAAGATTAATTGATAGACCTATTCGTCCATTATTTCCAGAAGGTTTTAGAAATGAGGTACAAGTTTTACCTACAGTATTGTCTTATGATAAAGAAAATGAAACGGACATATTATCGATAATAGCATCATCAGCTGCTTTAGCGATATCAGGTTTGCCCTTTCAAGGACCTATAGCAGCTTCAAGAGTAGGCTATATAAAAAATGAATATGTTTTGAACCCATCAAAAGATCAATTAAAAGAATCAAAATTAGACCTAGTTGTGGCAGGAACAAAAGATGCTGTTTTGATGGTTGAATCTGAAACATCAGGCCTAACGGAGAAACAAATGTTAGATGCAGTTAAATTTGGGCATGAAAAATTTATTCCAGTAATAAAAGCAATAGAATCGCTTGCTAAAAAATGTGCAAAAGAAGCATGGATAGTAGAAAAAAAAGATTATACTAGTTTACAAGATAAGATTTCAAAAGAATTAACAAAAGATTTAGAAAAAGCTTTTTCCGAAAAAGATAAGAAAAAAAGGTCTGAACTTATTAGTTTAGCAACTGAAAAATGCAAATCTTTATTTGAAGGAGATGAAACTTATTCAGAATTAGAAATATCCTTGCAGTTAAAAAATTTAGAAAAAAACATAGTAAGGGGGCAAGTACTTAAAACTAAAAAAAGAATTGACGGTAGAGGTTTGTCCGATGTTAGGCTTATAAAATGTGAGGTTGGCGTTTTGCCAAGAACTCATGGATCCGCTTTATTTACTAGAGGAGAAACACAAGCGTTAGTTACTACAACTTTAGGAACGTCGGATGATGAACAAAGAATAGAAAGTCTTGAAGGACAAAAAAGAGTAAGTTTTATGTTACACTATAATTTTCCACCTTTTTCAGTTGGTGAAACAGGTAGAATAGGAACAGGAAGAAGAGAAGTGGGGCATGGAAAACTAGCTTGGAGAGCCTTAAAATCTTCATTACCCGAGAAAGAAAAGTTTCCCTACACTATAAGAGTAGTATCAGAAATTACTGAATCAAATGGATCTTCATCAATGGCAACGGTTTGCGGAGCTTCTTTAGCTCTCATGGATGCTGCCGTTCCTATAGCTGATCCAGTTGCTGGAATAGCAATGGGTTTAATAAAAGAAAAAGATGAATTTTTAGTGTTATCGGATATTTTAGGAGACGAAGATCACTTAGGTGATATGGATTTTAAAGTTGCAGGCACAAAAGATGGCATTACCTCGCTACAAATGGATATAAAAATTACTGGAATTACTTTTGAAATTATGGAGCAAGCATTAAATCAAGCAAAAG
>Ga0208409_1000548_pt1 | contig 16282 bp, 15 predicted proteins | sample ETNtaG_29_FD_185784 | JGI IMG/M metagenome (GOLD analysis project Ga0208409, IMG submission 185784) | Marine microbial and viral communities from oxygen minimum zone, Eastern Pacific Ocean - ETNP201406SV201 (SPAdes) (version 2) | ecosystem: Environmental > Aquatic > Marine > Oceanic ...
TATTTGAGACATACGCAGCGCCCATAATGGCAAACTGAACCAATTCTTCTGCTCCGCATTGTACATTGGCGCCCACATCCAACACCAGAGCAAGGTGGTCATTTTTTCTAAATTCATTCATGGTGGGGTAAACCGTCGCAATAGCCGTCCGCCGTACACCGAGAATCCGTGTCAAATATTTTGCGGCTGCAAGAATAATAGTGCCGGTACTACCGGCCGACACCAGAGAATCTGCTTTCCCTTCTTGCACCAATTGCATCGCCACCAGGATTGAGGCATCCGGTTTTTCTTCGATTGCTTCTCGGGGAGATTCATCCATTTCAATTGTATGTGACGCATGAATGATTTCAATAGACCCATCCGGATAGGATTCGCCTTTCAGGGACTTACTTAGTTCTTGTTTATCGCCAACCAAAAGTATTCGAACCGGATGAGATTTTGCAGCAATTACGGCACCTTTCACATTGGGTTTAATTCCATTATCACCGCCCATGGCATCCAGGGCAATTGTTATTTGCGGGTTACTTGACATATTTATTTACCACTGAAATTAATGATTAAATACAATAACTACCATCGTGGTCTTTTTTGTTTATGGGACAATACTGTGTAAATTCCAGTATGAAACGCCTCTGGCTCATATTATTTGTATTTTCCTTATTAGTTGGGCAAGAAAATCCTTTTCCAAAAACGCCTGATCAGCAAATTGTTATCCAGGATGAAGAGAAAATACTTTTTGTAGGGAATAGTTTCACTTATTACTGGAATCTTCCATCTATTGTTGAATCCATGGCAGAAGAAAAAGGAATATTTTTAGATATTCATCAATCAACAGCAGGTGGCGCAACCCTTAAACAACATTGGAATGGAGATAAGGATTTAAATACGAAGGAATTAATTGAAGATGGATCATTTACAATCGTGGTGTTACAAGATTATAGTTCAAATCCTTTAATTAAACCTGAGGAGTCTAAGGAATATTTCAATCGTTTTATTCAACTAGTAGAATCCAATCAAGGGAAAGGGGTTATTTATGGGACATGGATGTTTCCTGCTATTAGTCAAAAGAAATATGAGGGTGTTGATCCAGTCCAACATGCTTTGCAACCTGTTTACAATAAGACAGGCTCAACAATAGCACCTGTTGGGACTGCATTTAGATTATTTCAAAAACAACATCCAGAAATACCCATTTTCACAAGCGACAATAAACATCCATCTGCGGTTGGGTCTTATTTGGCAGCTTGTGTTTTCTTAAAATTACTAACAAGAGAATCACCATTAGGACTATCTAGAAGATTTGAGCGAAAAGATGAGTTTGGGAAGAAAGTATTTTTAATGATGGTCGAAAAAGGCGCTGCTGCTAAATGCCAGGCTATTGTTGATCAAATGACCATAAAATGAAACGCCTCTGGTTCAAAATTTTATTATTTACTCTATTGTCTTGCACTGATAATGAGGATGATGGTGCAGACCTCAATTTCATTGTGCCTACTATAAACCCAAAGGGTGATGAACAGTACCTTAATTTAGGATCCGAGTTTATTTTTGATCAGAATGTGCTGCATACATTTGAGTTAAAAATACCTAAAGAAGATCTGGAAAAAATTGATAGTGATCCCGTTGCAGAACAATATGTTGAGGGGATGCTCATTTTTGAAGGGGACACAATTAGTCCTGTAGGTATCAGGTATAAAGGCAGTATTGGGGCATTTGTTGGGTGTGTAGATGGGCCTAATGTTTTTGAGCCTTCTGGGGAAAAAATCTGTACTAAATTATCAATGAAAGTTAAAATCAATTGGAAGGGCAGAGATGAGAGATTTTATGATCTTAAAAAGCTGCAATTTCATTCTCAGAACCTTGACCCGACTCAGTTGCATGAACGATTAGGGTATTGGCTATTCAGATCTATGGGGGTGGAGGCACCTCGCTCCGTCCATGCACGATTGATGATTAATGGTGAGTATTCGGGGTTATATGCACTTACTGAACAAATAGATGGTTCCTTTACCGATTATCATTTTGATGATCAGAATGGAAATGTATATAAAGAGGTATGGCCTTTATACAATGATGGCACACCTACGAATCCACAATCGTTTATTGGTGCTTTAAAAACAAATGAGGATGATAACCCATCCGTAGCCATAATGAGTAATTTTGCGGAAAAATTATCCAATGCTCCAAATACTGAACTTCAAAATATTATTTCAGAATATATGGATATCAATAAAATTGTTTCATTTGCAGTGGTTGATCGGGGGATTCGAAATGACGACGGACCATTTCATTGGTATTGTGAACAAGGTGGATGCAGCAGTCATAATTATTATTGGTATGAAGAACCCAACAATCAAAAAATAAATCTAATACCCTGGGACTTAGATAACGCATTTGAAAATATATTAAGCAACGCCAATCCAGTGACACCCATAGCAGATGATTGGGGAGAAACCAGTAATAATTGCCAGCCTTTTCCTTATGGGGCGTTCGGTATTTATCAATGGTCCGCAGCCTGTGATAAACTGATCAGAGGTTGGGCATCCTACAAAGAAGAATACAAAAATATTAAAGCCGAATTTATTAATGGCCCTTTTTCTGCCAGTAATGTAAACGGCTTAATCGTTGCATGGTCAGATCAAATAAGAGCAGCTACCCAAGAAGCTGACGAGGGACATTCAGATGCTTTGTCCATGCAAGAATGGGAAAACAATTTGTATGAGTTCATGGACCAACTTGAATTTGCGAGAAATAATTAATATTATATTTATTAACCATCAATGACAATTGTAGTCTGATAGGTTATGGGAACAATTAAACGTAATAAAATCTTTGCTTTATTTTTTGTAATATTTTTTTTAATCAGCTGTGAAAATTCAGATGGAACATCGCCAGAATCCAATGGAATTATATTTAATGATAAAGATTTTACGGTAGATGATTGGTCACAAGAAACGCATGGTAAGTTAACCACGCCAAATTTTTCAGAAGTTTTTCCAAATGATGAAGTAAAACGAATTGATATCATTATTAATAGTGACCGTTGGGATTTAATGCTAAGTGATATGAAGTCCTTACATGGAGAGCCAGGTCAAGGAGGCGGTCCACCAGGGGGTGGTCCACCAGGAGGCGGCCCACCAGGAGGTTTAGATGATTCTGAAGATCCCATGTGGGTACCAGGAGATATTATATATAATGGTAAAAAGTGGTATCGATCAGGTGTCCGTTTTAAAGGAAATTCAAGTTTAGTAAGTACATGGTCACGTGGACTTTTGAAGTTAGCATTCAAATTAGATTTTGACGAATTTGAAGATGAATACCCGCAAATAGATAATCAACGATTTTATGGTTTTAAACAATTAAGTTTGAAAAATAATTTTGAAGATAGATCATTTTTAAGAGAAAAAGTGGCTGGTGAGATATTTTATGAAGCTGGACTTGTAAGTGCACACACTTCTTTCTGTGAAGTGTATGTAGATCATGGTGAAGGCTCTCAGTATTTTGGTTTATACACTATTGTAGAAGAAATGGATGATACGGTTATTAAAAATCAATTCAGTGAATCAAATGGGAACTTATATAAGCCAGAGGGAGCTGGTGCAAGTTTTCGGAAGGGAAGTTTTAATAAGGATCACTTTACAAAAGACACCAATGAAGATGATTCTGATTGGGCAGATATAGAAAATCTATTTACAGTATTACATTCAGAACTAAGGACAAACAGTCCCAGTGATTGGCAAGCCAAGCTAGATTCTATTTTTGATACTCAAAATTTTCTTAAATACTTAGCTTACAATACGGTATTGCAAAACTGGGATACCTATGGCCGAATGACACATAATTATTTTCTATATAATAATCCGGAAACCAAAAAATTGACATGGATCCCTTGGGATAATAATGAGGCACTGCAAACAGGTAAGCAAGGTGGTGCGCTTAATCTAAATTTTTCGAATTTATCAAAGAATGGGCAATGGCCTTTGATCGAATATCTTTATGATAATGACTATTATAAATCTATATATGATGCTTTTGTAGAAGAATCTGTAAATGGTTCGTTTAATTATGATATATTGATATCTAAATACGATAACTATTCACAACTAATTAATGAATCGATATTTAAAGAAGAAAATGGCTATACTTTTTTAAATTCCACCAGTGATTTCCAATCAGCAATCTCAAGCTTAAAAAACCATGCATTGCAACGAAAAAATGCAGTTAAAAACTATGTATCAAATTAAAAGGAGAAGAGATGAGTAACAAAATTAAGTATGCGAATATGTTCTTATTATGTTTTGTGTTAATAATTAGCTGTGAAGATAATAGTTCTAATGATACAGATGGTTTATTTATCAACGAATTTCTAGCAAAAAATGATGCATGCTGTCCAGATGAAGCGGGTGATTATGATGACTGGGTAGAATTGTATAACTCTGGCTCAAGCCCAGTAGATGTTGGAGGTATGTATATTACTGATAACCTTGAGGATGAATTATATCGTATCCCTAAAACAGACAATACATTGACCACTGTTCCAGGAGAAGGATACCTTATCTTATGGCTGGATAAAGATGAAGAGCAAGGTCCTCAACATATTGGAGTAAAACTTTCAACTGATGGGGAATCAATTATTCTTTTTGATTCTGATAGCACAACAATCATTGATTCTCTCTCATTTGGAGTTCAGGAAGCAGATATATCTATGGGAAGATCTCCAGATGGCTCTAATAATTGGGTGAAATTCACTACACCAACACCAGGCAGTACAAATAAATAAAAGAAGGAATGAAAACCATAAAATATATACTTCTATTATTTTTTATTATAGCCGTTAACGCACAAGAAATGTCAACTATCAGTGGGTTTGTGAATGATGATGCAACAGGTGAGCCCATATCTCACACTAATATATACCCCTCTGAGACATCCATTGGCTCAGCTACCAATGTGGACGGTTATTTTGTCATCACCTATGTGCCGCCCGGCAGCTATCAACTTCTCGCCTCTATGATTGGATTTGAAATTCATAAAGAAGATGTAAATATTGCAGAAAATGAAAATATTCAAATCACTTTTTTTAGCCTTTTGTCATTAGATTTTATGGTTTAATTCCTAAATGAGAATGAGCAAAACAATGGTAAATAAAGTCAATTGGGATACGGTTGAATGGGAGCAAGTTAGTCCATCCATCAAACGTAAAATGATTTGGGGCGAGCACACCATGATCGCACGATTGGAAATCAAGGATGGTTGTTTAGTGCCCCAGCATCAACATGAAAATGAACAGATATCATTTATTGAATCGGGGACAATTCGGTTTTTAATGGGTGAAGATAAGTCCGAGGTTGTGGATGTCCACGCAGGTGAATCGTTGATCATTCCCCCCAATCTTCCTCATGAAGCACTCATTATTGGGGATGTGGTGGCAACGGATACCTTTTCGCCTCCTCGGGCCGATTGGATCGAGGGTGCCGACGACTATTTAAGAGGATAATCTTTACTATTTATAATAATCCCTCGCCCCGGCGGTGATCTTGAGATCCAAATGGTTGATTGGCAGCAGCAACGTGACATAATATTTGAAAATCATATTCTGAAATGAAATTTTACTTTAACACATCCCTAAACCCGGATTAAAGTAAAAAAATACCACAATTTTCTTGCATAAATTAGAGTAAATACTCTAATTTGTATTTATGAATACAAAAGAGAGAATCATTGCAACGGCCATTGATCTCTTTAACCTCCACGGAACAAAAGCGATTTCTACCAATCATATTGCAAAAGAAATGGGTATCAGCCCTGGAAATTTGTACTATCATTTCAGGAGTAAAAATGATATCATACGGTCTATTTCAGACAATTTTAGTAATGAACTGGGATCTGTATTTAATATTCAATTAGATACCATTCCAGATTTCAGCAGTAACCTCACAACCCTGTTTAACCGCTTTTTTAAAATTCAGCAATCGTATCAGTTCTTATTTCTTGAAGGTGTTCATCTCACAAAGCAGGATAGTAGAGTATTGGATAATTACACAAAACTGAGAAGACTTATTAATAAAGGCTACCATGATCTCTTATCCAATTTGGTTAAAATTAAAATAATGAAAAGACAGTCTTTAAATATCATCGATGATTTACTGGATGCACAGTGGATTATCATGTGGTACTGGATAAATCATACCATTCTGGATAGAAATACATATGATGATTCACAGATTAAAAAAGGTATCAAGCTGTCCTTTTCAATTATCAAGCCTCAACTGACTTCCATTGGAAAAGTAGCATTTGACAGAACATTGCAGACATTATGAATAATACAGGAGAAAATAAAAAATGTGGAAATACTTGAGATACTACATTACACCCATTCTGGCGCCAACTGTAATAATCGGGATATTCCTTGGCGGTCACTGGATGTGGCTGGGACTTGTTGTTTTATTTATTGTGGTAATCGGAGGAGATGCTGTCCTGGGTGAAGATGCCTCTCACCCTGAATACAACCATCCCTGGCTTATTGAACTTCCCCTGCATCTGGCCCTGCCAATTATCATACTACTGCTATTGAGTTTTGCCTGGGCATCCGGAAGTGCAGGTGAGGATTTCTTAGGCATTGGGGAATTACTGTCAGGATTCTTTGCTTATGATTTTCTGGCAGCGAGAAATGCCAATATATGGTCTGATTATGTAGGAGCTGTGCTGGGTGTGGGATTCATGGTTGCAGGGTATGGTACAAATGTAGGTCATGAGCTTACCCATCGTATAAAAGACAGAGTTGCCATGCTGGAAGGCAGGTGGCTTCTGTCTGCAAGCTGTAATACTGACTTTGCTATTGAACATGTGTACGGGCATCATGTCACCGTGGGTTCGGATGAAGATCCGGCAACAGCCAGAAAGGGAGAAAATGTATACACATTTGCCGTACGGTCAACAATATTTGGGCATATCAGTGCATGGAAGCATGAGCTGAAAAGACTCCGGAAAAAAGCATACAGCACTGTTTCTCTGAAAAACAGAATGATCACCGGATATTTCATGTCAATACTGTGGTGTGCGGTATTTTATACTGCCGGCGGTGCTTTCGGCCTGATACTTTTTCTGTGCCAGGCAGCATTTGCAAAATTCATCCTTGAGGTTGTGAACTATATGGAACATTATGGTCTTAGCCGAAACGAAGGGCAACCCGTTGGCCCGGAACATTCCTGGAATACCAACCATAGAATGAGTAGCATGGTGCTGTTTTCATTGACCCGGCATTCCGCACATCACGAAAAGCCAAAAGTGAAATTCTGGGAATTGGATGCCTATGAAGATGCACCGCAAATGCCTTATGGCTATCTCACTACCCTGGTTATTTGCCTCATACCGCCCCTGTGGTATCGCATCATCACTCCCGGTTTAAATGAATGGGAACAGAAGTATTCACTGGCATAACTTTCATGACTAATAGTAATTCTGGTGTATACCAGCTACGAATTATCGTCGGGAAAATCTGTTCTATCTCCATCGGGAAACTGGGGACCTTTACTTTTCCTGCAGGACAGTATGTATACACTGGAAGAGCGAAAAAAAACCTGAGACAGAGAATTGATCGTCATAAAAAAACAGATAAGAAATGCTTCTGGCATATCGATTACCTGTTAACAGAGAAGAATGTTCAAATACAGGATATCAGTGTCATTTCACAAAATTCCGGTCATGAGTGTAGTGAAAACAAAAAACTGCTTATGGGGAATGCATTAATTGTAGTTGCGGGTTTTGGGGCATCGGATTGTAAGAATAATTGTGGGGCTCATCTGCTTTATTTAGGTACCTAAACTCACTTCTCCCACATGAAAGCCAGAAAATAAAAACTAAAATAAATAGAAAGTTAAATTATGAAAATATTTAAAAAATATATTATTAGTATAATTATAATGGGTTTTGTGCCCGCACAAAATAAAGTGCCAATGTCAATTGTAGATTTAATTAATGTTCCAAGTATTGGATCACCACAGTTATCGCCTGATGGTAATTTTATACTTTACACTTTATCTGAAGCTAATTGGGATGAAAATAAACGAGTTTCTCACATTTGGCGAATAAATAAAGATGGTAAAAATAAATTTCAGATGACTCAAGGTGAAAATGGTGAAAATTCACCAAGATGGTCACCAAATGGAAAATATTTTGCTTTTATTTCAAAACGTGGAAAGCTTGAAGATGAAAAAAATCAAATTTATTTAATATCAAATGTTGGTGGTGAAGCTTCAAAATTAACTAATCATCATACTAGTGTTTCAAATATTCAATGGTCACCTGATGGGGAAAATATTTATTTTTTAGCTAGTGACCCAGAATTAGAAGAAGAAAAGAAAAAAAATGAACTTAATGATGATGTATATGCTTTTGATGAAAATTATAAGCAACGTCATCTATGGAAAGTGATTATTAAAGATAAAAATATAGTTAAGATCACAGATGGTAATTTTTCAATTATAAATTATACATTATCTAGAGATGGTAAAAAAGTAGCATTGCATCGAGGCCCGAACCCCCTTTATGGTTATGCAAATATGCAAGAGGTTTGGGGTATGAATGCAGATGGAACTGGTATGGTTCAAATAACTGAAAATAACGTACCTGAAAGTGGCGCAAAGTTTTCACCTGACAACTCTAAAATTCTTTTTACAAGCTTTTCAAATGAAAATTTCGATTTTTATTATAATGATAACTTATTTATTTCTTCTTCAGATGGAGTTAGCACAAAGTTACTTTTAAAAGAGATGCCTCATGCAGTTTCTTCTGCTATTTGGTCTAAGAATGGAAAGTCTATTATCTTTCGTGCAAATACTGGAGTACGTACCGAAATCTTTCAAGTAAATCTTTCTAATCAAAAATTAAAACAGCTTACCAAAGGAGATCATTCGATTGGTTCATGGAATTATGAATCTAGATTAAATCAGATGGTATTTAAAATTACTTCGCCAACAAATTCAGGCGATTTATATCTAGCTAACCTCAACAATAAATTTCTTCCCAAAAAAGTGACGGATCATTTTGACTATTTAAATGAAAAATATTTAATACCTAAACAAGAAGTCATTTCTTGGTCAGGAAAAGACGGAATTAAAGTTGAAGGTCTATTATATTACCCTTTGAATTATAATAATGGTGAAAAATATCCCTTAGTTGTCCAAACACATGGTGGACCAGCATCTTCAGATAAATTTAGTTTTGGTAGTTGGAGTCGATATGTTCAAGTTTTAACTGCTAGAGGTTGGATGGTCTTAAAACCAAATTATCGCGGTAGTACAGGATATGGTGATGAATTTTTAAGAGATATGGTTGGCAGTTATTTTAATCAATCTCATTTAGATGTAATGACAGGTGTAGACTACTTGATTAATAGAGGGATGGTTGATGAAAATCGAATGGTAAAAATGGGTTGGAGTGCAGGAGGTCATATGACAAATAAAATTATTACATTTACCGATAGATTTAAAGCAGCTTCATCTGGTGCAGGTGCAGTTAATTGGATATCAATGTATGCTCAAAGTGATGTTCGAATTTATCGCACACCTTGGTTTGGAGGAACACCTTGGGAAAAAAATGCTCCCATAGATTCTTATTGGAATAATTCACCATTGAAAGATATTTACAAGGTTAAAACACCAACAATTATATTGGTTGGAAAAAATGATCCTAGGGTTCCTATGCCACAATCTGTTGAGCTTTATAGATCATTAAAATCAAATAATGTACCTACACATTTATATGTAGCACCTCGTGAACCACATGGATGGAGGGAATTAAAACATGAATTATTTAAGGTTAACATTGAACTTGATTGGTTTGAAAAACATGCTCTTAATAGGGAATATAAATGGGAACTGGCACCAAATAATAAAGTAACTAAAAATGAAGAAAAAGACGGTAACTAAAACTTAATCCAACTACTTAAAATTTCTGTGTAATTTTCAGTATGAAACGCCTACTGACACTCACGCTATTTATTGGGTTTGCTTGGGGCCAGAATGCATCTGTCTCCAATAATATTAAGTATTACGATAATGGAAATATTGAGTTTTATATACTTGGACATGAAGAGATAGTGAATGGACAATTGCTACCTTCTGGTACGGGAATTCACTTAACAGATACAGGGGTATTGGATTGGTGTTTTTTAAAGGAAGATACAAAAATCCAAGGCCATCTATGTCGGGGGAACGGGCGCGGCTTCATGACCAGTTTTCACCCGAATGGTAAACTTAAAACAGTCTGGTTAGCTGAAGATGAAATCATTCAAGGAATTCCGTGCTCAAAGTTTCGATTCCTTTCCGCTGTGTTCGTTGGTATTCACGGAAAAACTGGTCAGACGAGTTTCTATGATAATGGACAACTCAGGTACTGTGAACTATCAAGAGATTTTATTGTTAATAATAAAACATATAAAAAGGGAAATGCGTTGAAATTTTCTGCTAATGGCGAGCTGCAGTAATGATGGGTTCTAATAAAACTTCTTAACTAAATGAAACACCTCTGGCTCATATTATTTGTAACAATTTTTCCATTGACATGCGATAGCACTGAATTTGAATGTGAACAACATAATATTTCAGAGTGTAATAGTGATGATAAAAAAACAAATATTAGAGTATTTAATAACAGTGATTACGATTTCTGCAATGTACAAATCAGTACTACTGCTGAAGGTAGAAATCATGGTGAAATCAAAAGTGGTGAAAACACCTGTTATCGTACATATGATAAAGCTTATAATTATGCTTATGTCTCACTTATTATTGATGGTGAGGATTTAGTGATTCAACCTATAGATTATGTTGGAGAAACACTGCTTGGGGTTGGTTATTTCACATACCATTTAGATGTAGAAATAATAAATAACAAGAAACAATTATCTATTTATGCTACTAGTGATTAAATGAAACGCCTCTGGCTCAAATAATAAGATATGATTAAAAGAATTAACTTAATAATTGCTACAGTATATTCAATAGCATTGGCGCTTACTGTTTCGCTTGTTGGTATAATTTTAACAATGATTAATAATCAATTAAAATGAATATGAAAGTAAGATCTAATCAATTCCATAAAACAATTCAGATAATTCTGCTTCTGGGCTTTTTTTCGGCCTGTGAAAATCGTTCGGGCCATATCCGGGCATCTGGGGAATATAGAGAAGTTGCTTCAAAGGTTTCGGATGCGATCCATTACGAAATGGGGGATAAAGCACTCAATGCTGTTTCCATTGTATTGGTGGAGGATATGGAAATTCTTTGGGCCCGCGGCTTCGGGGTTGAAGATTTAAAGAAATCAACAAAAGCAGATGCCAATACAGTGTATAGGGTTGGTTCGGTCTCAAAGCTTTTCACAGATATAGGAATTATGCAATTAGTTGAGAAAGGAGAGGTGGATCTGGATGCCCCCATTACGGACTATCTTCCTGAGTTCCGACCCCGAAGCCGTTTCAAAAGAAAAATTACCCTTCGTCAACTCATGTCTCACCGGTCCGGGCTCCTGAGGGAACCCCTGGTAGGAAACTATTTTGATGATGATGAGCCCACCCTTGAAGCAACCGTAAAAAGTATTATCGATTCTGATGTGATCTATGCACCCGAAAGCAAAATCAAATATTCAAATGGTGCTATTGCTACCGTGGGCTATGTTCTGGAAAAATTGAAAGGTGAGCCTTTCGCCAGCTATTTGAGAAAAAATGTCCTTCTGCCCATGGGACTTACTCACAGCGCTTTTGAACCATTGCCGGATATTACTGATCGTCTCGCGGACGCAACCATGTGGTCCTATGATGGTAGGGTCTTCGATGCACCCACCTTTGAACTTGGGATGTCTCCCGCTGGAAGCATGTATGCACCCATTGTAGATTTGGGCCAATTCATGAAAGTGCTATTCAACGATGGTAAGGGACCCAATGGACCAGTGATCAAAAAAGAGACACTCCAGCTGATGCTCACCAGTCAGTTCAATGATAGGAAAGATCAGAGACATAACGTGGGATTCGGCATCGGCTTTTCCCTTTCAGAGCAGGGCGGCTACAAGCGCGTGGGTCACGGTGGTGCCGTTTATGGATTTTCTACCCAGCTCTATGCATTACCGGAAGTGAAACTGGGGGTAGCTGTCACTTCTTCTGTGGATATGACAAATACCATTACAAGGCGGGTGGCCACCTATGCGCTTGACTGCCTTTTGGCCGTTGAAAATGGTAAACCGCTGCCCAATTATGAAGAAACCAATTCTGTGAATGAAAAAACGGTATCGCTACTGGCTGGACATTTTGTTTCAGATAACGGAAAACGTCTGAAGTTAATTAACAAATACGGCACCCTGTATATGGAAAACGACAGATTCCAAGCCAGGATAAGGCAACTTAATGGCAGACTGGTGACAGATAGTCGAATTAGCTATGGCTCCCCTATAGACTACGATGAAGACGGTCGTTCCGTTACTATGGGTGGTACTGTTTACAATCGTGAGAAATATTTAAAACCAATACCAATACCCAACGCATGGCAGGGCTTAATCGGTGAATACGGATGGAATCACAACATCCTTTATATCTATGAAGCATATGGGAAGCTGACTGCCCTCATCGAATGGATGGAAAAAGACATTCTGACAGAAATGGAGAAAGATGTGTTCGCATTTCCTGTTAAAGGTGGGATGTACCATGGTGAAAAAATGCGGTTCAAACGAGATAGAAATGGTATTGCCACTCAAGTTCAAATCGAGAACGGACCCATTTTTTTCAGAAGAGATGTTGGGGTGGATCATGGAAAAACATTCCGAATCGATCCGCTGGAGCCAGTGGATGTATTACGGAAGATGGCTCTTTCTGCATCCCCTCCTTCTGAACAGAAAAAAAACAATCCGGATCTTGTGGAGCTGAGAACACTCGATTCTACCATCAAATATGACATCCGATACGCCACCACAAATAATTTTATGAGTGCTGTCTTTTACCGCTCTGCACATGCTTACATGCAGCGACCGGCGGCAGAGGCTTTGGTGCGGGTGAACAAAAAACTAAAGTCCTTTGGCTACGGATTGCTTGTCCACGATTCTTACCGACCCTGGTATGTGACAAAAATGTTTTGGGATGCTACACCGGATGATAAAAAAATATTTGTCGCCAATCCAGAGAATGGTTCCCGACATAACCGGGGATGTGCCGTGGATTTAACTCTTTATGATCTAGAAACGGGGGCGGTAGTAGAAATGGTGGGTGGCTACGATGAAATGACTGATCGTTCATTCCCGGATTACATCGGCGGGACCTCTCAACAACGATGGCACAGGGAATTGCTACGGCGGAGTATGGAAGCGGAGGGATACACCGTATATGAGGCTGAGTGGTGGCATTATGATTACAAAACCTGGAATGACTATCCTATTTTGAATCTCACATTCGAAGCATTAGAACGATGAAATTCCTCTGGTTAATGGTTGGCGGTTTTCTAATCGTAAATGGCCAGCAAACAAACAACAATGATTATATAAATATTTCTCCGCCGCGGCTGGATGATAAAAAGGTTATCGTTGATGGTTATCTTGATGAATCGGTATGGACATCAGCATCGTCTCGGTCCGGTTTTAGGTCATATTTACCTGTGGATGGGAGACCTGCCGAAGATGATACAGAAATACGAATTTGGTATAGCCCAACCGCTTTATATGTGGGCATTATTGCCCATGAAATTCATGGTGAAGTCCGTTCCACTTTAGCTGACCGTGACAAGCTAGAAAATGACGATTATCTTATCCTTATTCTTGATACATACGATGACAAACGATCTGCATTTGCATTTGTAGTTAACCCGCTGGGTCAGCAAGGGGATGGAACCATTACAGATAATACCTCAATGGGCCGGAATTCAAAGCCATTCAGGTTGGATGATAATCCTGATTATGTGTTTAACTCACGCGGGCGGTTGACCAAAGATGGTTTTATCGTTGAGGTAGAAATTCCATTCAAAAGTTTACGCTATCAGAGTGTAAATACACAAAATTGGGGTTTTAATGTTTTACGTTACATTCAACATTCAGGTTACACATCTACTATGTTTAATACCAAACTTGGAGTTGCCTCATTTCTTGCACAAAGAGCAAAACTGATTGATATGACCGGGCTCGCACGCGTGAAGGTGTTTGATATTATTCCTGAAATCAGAGGTTCTTTAAACCGAGGCCCATTACCTGAAAAATTTGGTGCTGAAACAAATGACCCGCTTGGTTTGAATCTCAGATATAGCTTATCTTCAAATATTTTCATGAATGCTACCTTAAATCCAGATTTTTCACAAATTGAAGCCGATGTGGCTCAAATAAACTATGATCCACGTCGATCCTTGTTTTTTCCTGAAAAACGAACTTTTTTTCTTGATGGAATAGAATTCTTTAGTGCACCCTCCCGATTAATTTATACTCGAAAAATAGCTAACCCTGCTGCTGCAACAAAAATTACAGGGAAAATTGGTAGTACTGCTGTTGGTCTTTTATCTGCAGCTGATAATACAGGTTCTTCACTTGCTCATCTTGACGCTGCTTATGTTAATGCACTCCGTTTGAAAAGAGACATTTCTAATCAAAATCATATAGGACTTGTTTATACTGACCGTATTCATAATGATTGGTCGAATCGAGTTTTTGCTTTAGATGGGAAATTAATAGATAAAGATAAATATTCTTTTCGTGCACAAGGAGGATTTAGCGTAACAAATGATAGCTTAGAAAGTGGAGTTCTTGCGCCGATGTGGAATATTGGTGCAAATGCATCTGGCCGTAAATGGTCTTGGGTATTTGCAACAACTGGTTATCATGGAGATTTTAATCCAGCAGTTGGATTTGTAGAACGCGCTAACTATGTAACGGTTACGGCAGGGCCAACAAGACGTTTTTATGGCAAAAAAGGTGCCTTGCTTGAACAAGTTTCACTGTCATATAAATTAGTAGGCAATTGGAATTACAATGGATTTATTTCAAAAGATGGGCCAGATGATAGAAGAATGTATCCATCTTTTTATATGCAATTTCGAGGGGGGTGGCGTTTTACTAATTTTACTTGGATAGAATATTTTGGTTATCCGGAAAAATTTTATACTAATTATTATATTAAGTCTAATGATCAATTCATTTTATTTAGTGGAACGCCTGAGCTATTTAACTTGGGTGCTATGTTTGAATTAAGTACGCCACAACTAGAGAGTTTTTCTGCAAGTATTAAATATGGTTTTGGTAGAGATCCAAATTATGACGAATGGGCCCCTGGAGATATATATCTTATAGAGTCTAAAATTAAGTGGAGCCCGACTGACAAATTTCGTTTTTCTTTACGATATAATCAACAGCAAAACTATAGACCTTCAGATAAATCCCTAGTTTCAGAAAGTCGTACACCCAGACTGAAAATTGAATATCAGATTACATCTGCTATATTTTTAAGGGGCGTGGTTCAGTATAGGTCTAATTTTAGAGATGACCTGAGGGATAATTCACGTACCGAACTTCCCATCTATTTCAAAGATTCCAATGGTGATTATATACCCGCCTTAAAAAAGACAAGTAATAACATTGAGGCTGATTTTCTATTCTCATATCGACCAAAGCCTGGAACCTTAGTTTTCTTTGGTTATGGCTCTGCATTAACGGAGCCGAGCCGATTCCAATTTCAGTCACTGCAGCGGAAATCTGATGGATTTTTTATGAAAATTAGTTACCTTTTCCAATCGTGATAAAACCTGAGCAATAAAATGACAAATCTATGTAAAACTATGGTTTTTATAGGACATATCAATCTCTATGGGACCAGTGGTATTGATTCACTCAGCATTATTTCACAGTGGATGACTAATTCGGGCATAAAGTAAATGAAACGCCTCTGGGTAATATTAATTGTATTATTTGTTTTTTCTTGTGAGGATGAAGATAAGAAAAACTGCATTGATGAATCAAAAATAAGTGATGAACCGTGTATTGAAATATATGACCCAGTTTGTGGTTGTGATAAAAAGACCTATTCAAATTATTGTTTTGCAGAAAATGCAGGGGTTACGGAATGGACTAAAGGTAAGTGCAACTAAATGAAACGCCTCTGGGTCAATTAGCCTCCTCACGGGGGATTTTTATTTTATATCATTATTTATTTTTGGTAATCAAATACCCATAGTTTGATTATTTTAGTCCTGCATAAAACAGGAGGTTTACCCATGAATCGGATTTTAAAAGTAATAATGTTACCATTAATTGTTTCCAATCTTTT
>Ga0208409_1000578_pt1 | contig 15787 bp, 17 predicted proteins | sample ETNtaG_29_FD_185784 | JGI IMG/M metagenome (GOLD analysis project Ga0208409, IMG submission 185784) | Marine microbial and viral communities from oxygen minimum zone, Eastern Pacific Ocean - ETNP201406SV201 (SPAdes) (version 2) | ecosystem: Environmental > Aquatic > Marine > Oceanic ...
CTTTTATACCGGCAACACCATTACCAATGATAACGTATTCTGCCATTTATCAAAACTCCTTATAGATTACATCATCGTATTCTGTCTCAATCCGTCCTTTATGGTCTAATTCTTCTGCCGCCAGATCCTCAAAAAGGTTTTTTACTTCAACGCTGCTCACAACCTTAGCCATGTCTTTAAAAAACTGATATGCCTTTTGTTCCCTCTTCATTGCATGAATCATTATGTCCTGAAAGGTTGAATCCGGAGTAATCTCTTTATCAAGAAGATAATCACTTAAGTGTAAGTCATGTGCTTCTTTTACGGTATGGTGTTCTTCATCAACAGTGCTTAAATCAAAATCCTGCAACACAGTTTTATGCTTCAATTCAATTTCTGCAAATTCATTAAGTAATACCTTCGCCGAAGGGTCATTCACTGTATTTGCCGCTTCAGAATAAAATCGATTAGCTTCATCTTCATTCTGAATAGCCTGATCCAGTATTTCCCTTAACGTTTTAATAGCCATATTCCATCCCCCTTTTTAATGTCTACGAATAGGCGCTACTTAAACAAATATAACTTACAATAAACCTTTTAAAAACTCTTTGCTCGGCGGCTTGTTTTCCTTGTATACTATTACCCCATTCTTATCCAGAATAATGTTTAAGGGTATACCCACAACCTTATATAACCTGGCTACGTCAGCACTTGAATCAAGAACCACAGGATAATTTATCTGCATCTTATCAATTAAAGATTTGACTTTTTTTACACTCTCCTTGATATCGATACCTAACACATTAAGACCACTATCCTTAAGTTCACTGTAATATTCCTTAAGGATCGGAATTTCATGTCTGCATGAAGGGCACCATGTAGCACCAAATACAAGTAATGTAACCTTATCTTTCGCAAATGATCCCAACTCTATCTCCTTACCGTCAACAGTCAACAGTTTAAACTGAGATGCTTTTTGTCCCACATCTATGCCGGTTTCAACCTCCGCAAATACTAAATCTTCTGTAACGTTGAACGTAAGAGAGAACACGAAGAAAGTACTTAACAATAAAATCACAAACGGCCTTATAACTATATTCATATTCAACCCCTTCTCTTTCAAAATACATTTACTGTAGATATTCTTAAATTATACTATTTTTCCCTGTTAAATTGAAACAAATTATACAAGTTAGATTCAAGCCTGTTTATTGCTTGTTCAGACAATCTTTACAAGTACCATAGAAAGAGACGTGATATCTGGAAGGTGTAAACTCATTTAGAATTCCATCCGGCAGTGTCGGGTTTATATGATCCCCCTCAATGTCAGAGATTTTGTTGCATCCTAAACATATGATATGATGGTGGGTCGCCGTATTGGGGTCGTAGTGCTTTCTTTCATCATCTATAGTAATCTTTAAGACTTCGCCCATCTTTTCTAAAATATCCAGCGTCTTGTAAACCGTAGTAAAAGATATGGTAGGATAAATCTTCTTTATTTTAGAGAAAATATCTTCTGCAGAAGGATGCTCAAGGTTACCCTCAAGAATCTTGAATATCCCCATACGCTGCGGTGTAATCTTAAAATTCTTATTCCTGAACTTTTCTATTAAATTATCTGCTGTATCCATTTCATCACCATAAAAAAATTATAAATTTATTCTATAAATACTATTAAACAACAATCATTACAGATTGTCAAACCTAAATTTATCATGATTTCTAATAATTATTGGACGCTGATTGGCGCAGATCTAACGCAGATACAGATTAATAAATGGATTGAGATAAAGTGAGAAATGGTTTATAAGGTCCTGTTAATGTGGCAGGGTTAAACAGTACTTTTCATTAAAAATAGAAAGAATAAATAATTATTGTTCTTTATAAGCATTTACTATGTATTATTATAACTATACAATATCAAAGGGTATGCGTCATATTTCTGTCGATCTTACGTTAACATACAATATTCATTACGGTAAATCATTATGTTTATAGAAATTAATAAATGTTAGGAGATTACATGATATCAATACACAAAATTGACGAAAAACTTATTCTTTTTTTCAAGCGCTATGGACATATGCTTCATCGATTCTCCATTGCTATATTGTTCATTTGGTTCGGGTTATTGAAGCCTTTTGGCCACGAGACAACAACCACATTGATTGCACATACGATCTACTTTGGGGATCCTGAAACGATGGTAAAGGTTCTTGGCTGGTGGGAGGTGGGCATAGGGTTAACTTTGATGGTGAGAAAACTGGTGCGTATTGCTTTTGCATTGATTGTGATTCGACTTCCTTTTATCTTGCTGGCTTTCATTTTAATGCCCGACGTCTGTTATGTACATTTCCCTTTTGCGCTTACACTCGAGGGGCAATATCTCATTAAGGACTTGACATTGTTCGCGGCGACAATCGCAATAGCGGGTATGCTTGATAAGCCAAGCTCCTCTGAAGTGCGACATTAACATTTAATTCTGCGACTGACTAAACATGGACAGACCCGCCAAACAAACCGTCGGGTAAACACTATTTATTTGTACTTCGCTTCTTCTACCTGGCTCAGGATTTCTGTTCGATATCGAACAGAGGTCCCTGTATCCACGTACTATGACATTTCGGACACTTGCCGGGCTTGTGCAATTTATCTTTATTAAATTCGAAATCACACTTACGGCAGTATGCGGGTGTAATGACCAGACGATCATTGGCATGCTTAAGACTCTTGATAAGATGCCTGAGATCGTCCGCAACATCTTTCTGAGATACCCGAAGGTGACTTGCGATGTTCACCAGGTCCATGGAACCGTTCCGAAGCAGTACAACCAGATCCTTACGTAACATGGGCAACTTTTTGCCACTAAGGCACAAAAACACAAAGGAAAATCTTGGTACCTTAGTGACTTTGTGGCATCCTTGAAATCCCTATACATTAAATTAAATTTTATCAGGGACTACTGTACTACCTCTTGTGAGATCCGCGGGTGTAATCTGTCACGGTACGATTAGCTTTTTTCTCACACGCTTCCCGGTAGAAATTATCAATCTCAGCGGCCAGCTTTACAGACGGCCTTTCAAGTGTTTTGAACAAATTAGCCATGGACATCGTAACCTTTCTGATGGCATTGGATAGTTTTGCTATTTCATCAGTTTTCTTCTTTTCAGATTCTTCTTCTTTCACTCTTCATTCCCTTTATTAACACCACCGTTTACCAGCGCCTTTTGAAGTATTTGTATTGAGTGGGTAGTCTTTATCTTAGAATCCTTACCTGCAAATCCATCGGCTATCTGCATTACACAACCCGGGCAGTTAGTCGCAACGGTATCTGCACCACTCCTTTCAATCGAGGCCACCTTTCTCTCAAGCATCTTCAGTGTTAGATCGTAATGGATTATGGTAAAGATCCCACCACCACCACAGCACGCACCGGCCTGATCCATTTCAACAAAATTGGAAGATTTTTTCAAGACATTTCTCGGCTCATCAGATATGCCGCGTACCCACAAAAGATGACAGGGATCATGATAGGTAACTTTCTCGTCAACAGGCTTTGTTTCGTATTCATCTCCACAATACTTTTCAATAAACTCTGAGATGTCATAGATCTTATCCGACATCGGCTGCCATGATGGGCCCAGCGTACGCAGGTAATCCATTTTAATAGTCTTGGTACAGGTTGCACAGGCAGTTACTATAGCATCGAGTTTGTGTGATTCAAACACCTCTCTATTTAAATCAGCCAGTTTCTTGCTGGACTTGTGATCACCCATTGAAGATGAGGGTGTACCACAGCACAACTGGCGTTGTGGTACAACCACCTCTATATTCATCCTGTTAAGTACATCAACCACCGCCTCTGCAATATCAACGTAAATATAATTAATCAAGCATCCTGTGAATAGCCCAACCCGCATCCGCGGATTCTTTAGTTTTTTAGTTTTGCGAAGCTTCTTTAGTGCACTCTTCTTTGCCAGAGTAGGTATCCACCTCTTACCCATAAAGAGGAGCGGAAGATGGCGCATCTGTCCCCTTTTTTCCATCGGTATAAACCTTTGAATCTTAGAGCTTACCTTCAGCATTATGTCAAAAAGTATCCTTCTGGGTAATATGTATCTGAAGATTATCCTTGGAAACAAGGGTACACCCATATCCTCTGCAACTCCACGAAGCATGGCCGAAATGATTACCTCATAATCAACTCCCGAAGGACAAACCGTTCGACACCTCATACACTTTTTGCAGGAATATACATAGTCACGCAGCTTGTCAGTGTAGACTATCTGTTTGTCTCGAAGCGCCTCGGCAAGGCTGATGCGTCCGCGTGAAACCATTGACTCATCACCCGTTTCCAGAAAAACCGGGCAAACGGTATGGCACTTACCGCACTTCGAACATTTATTTACTTCTTCTTTCCAATCAGTCATTATCTTATAAACATCTTACCGGGATTCATAATCCCCTTCGGATCAAAATAGTTCTTAAATCTTTTCATGATTGCCATTTCTTTAGGTGAAATCTCCAATTCCATAAATTGAGATTTCTTATTTCCTATTCCGTGTTCACCTGAGATCGTCCCCCCAACAGCCACCACTTCCCTCATAACTTTATTCACAATACTCTCCGCTAACTCCGCCTGGTCCGGGTCGTCATTATACATTATGTTTACGTGTATATTGCCGTCTCCTATGTGTCCAAAGTTTGCAATATAAATTGTCTGATGTTCGTTTATCTGATCTACCTTCTGCAATATTTCCTTGATCTTACTTCTTGGCACACAGATATCTTCGTTAATTTTATGTAGAGCAATATTGTACAATGCGGGAGAGATCGAACGTCTGGCAGCCCAGATCGTCTCGCGCTCCTTTGCTGTCTCTGCTACTTTAGTTTTGGAAGCCTTGCTTTCCTTACACGCATTTCTAACTACAGGCATTTCATGACTTATACTTTCCTCGGTTCCATCAATATCAATTAATAACAATGCTTCCACGTCCTCGCCAACGTCAGTTCCGGTATAGCTGCGTACAGCATTTATGGTCATCTTGTCCATAAATTCCAGTGTGCGTGGTAAAATATTATTATCTATAATCAGATCGGCAGCATCAATAGCGTCATCTCTATCACTGAAATAAGCAGCAAGAGTTTCAATCTTCTTTGGTTTGGGAATAAGTTTTACGGTTATTTTGGTAAAAACTCCCAACGTCCCTTCAGAACCTATAAAAAGCCTCGTCAGGTCATAGCCGGTAACACTCCTTAACGTCTTTCTCCCTGTGTTAATTACAGACCCGTCAGGAAGGACTATCTCCAGGGCAAGAATATAATCCCGTGTCACTCCATATTTCAACCCGGTTATCCCTCCGGCACATTCAGCAACGTTACCTCCAATAGTTGAGAATGCGGCGCTTGAAGGGTCCGGCGGATAGAAGAGATCAAACTTTGCAATTTCATCCTGCAAATCTTTTGTAACTACACCCGGTTCAACCGTTGCAATAAAATCCTCAGGACATATTTCAATTATCCTGTTCATACTCTTTAAATCAAAGACAATCCCGCCCATAAGGGGTACTGCCCCACCGGTAAGCCCTGTGCCTGCCCCCCTTGCATATATCGGTATTTCATATTTATTCGCAATCTTTAATGTATTAGAAACATCGGATGTTCCGTCTGGCCTTACAACGATATCCGGAAGTGCCTTCTGCTTAGTACCGTCATAAGAATAGCATATCCTATCCTCAATCGCCGACAGTACCCTTTCTTTCCCCATAACTTCAATCAACTCTCTTAGCACTCTCTGGTGTTTACTGTCTTCTGTTTTAGTCTTTTGAAAAAGCTTCATTTTTGTTCAATAAGTTTGAAGTGTCTAATTATACTAAGTGACTAAAGTTGCGGCCAAAATCTTCATTTTTTAACTTTAGGCATTTTAGGCACTTTGATTGCGGCTTTGCCGCGTTATCTTATAAAAATCTTTCCCGGATTCATAATACCTTTCGGATCAAACATCTTCTTTAAATCTTTCATTATTTCAATTTCATGAGGCGCAAGCTCTAACTCTACAAACTCAGCCTTCGCATCACCCACACCATGTTCCGACGTAATAGTTCCACCGATCGATACCACTTCCTTCAATATTTGAGATACCAGCTTGTGGACGGATAAATCCATTTCTTTCCCGTCATTATAAATTACGTTAAGATGGATGTGGCCTTCGCCGATATGTCCGGAGGCCGCCACCTGTATTGAATATGTCTTGCTGAGTTCATAAACTCTTTCTAATACCTCTCTAACCTTACTTCTAGGAACACAAAAATCATCGTTGGACTTCATCAAAGCAATTTTAAAGAGGGATGTGGAAACAGATTTCCTGACATCCCATAAAGCGTCCCTTTCATCATCTGTTTTTGCAATTGAAGTCTTCAATGCACTATTTTCACTACAGAGAGCGTCTATCCTGGAAATATCATTTGCTACATTCTTCTCATTCCCGTCAACATCAATAAGCAAAAATGCCTCGGCTTCTTCCGGAATTTCTTTTCCCGCCGACCCTCTCACAGCATCAATGCATACCTTGTCTACAAATTCCAGTGAGCGAGGGTGTAGATGATTTTTTATTATTATTGAGTCTGCAGTATTCAGTGCACTGTCAATATCTTTAAAATAAGCCATGACAGTTCCTATCTTCGCCGGTAATGGTAACAGTTTTAATGTTATTTTTGTCAACACACCCAACGTCCCTTCAGACCCGACAAAAAATCTGGTCAAATCGTATCCGGCAACACTCCTGAGTGTTTTACTCCCCGTATTTATGACAGAACCATCAGGCAGGACGATCTCCAGGGCAAGGACATAGTCCCTCGTTACCCCATATTTCATGCCCGTCATCCCTCCCGTACATTCTGCCACGTTTCCTCCAATAGTTGAGAATCCGGCACTCCCCGGTTCAGGCGGGTAAAAAAGTCGATGTTTTGCCGCTTCGTCCTGCAAATCTTTTGTAACAACACCGGGTTCTACGGTTACTGTCAGATCCCTTGCATTTAACTCTACTATCCTGTTCATATTCTTCAGATCAAGGGCAATGCCGCCCTTTATCGGGACAGACCCTCCGGAGAGACCGGTTCCTGCTCCCCGCGGACAAATTGGAATGTTATGTTGATTTGCAATTGACACGATTTTTGAGACATGTTCTGTTGAATGAGGTCTTACCACTAGATCAGGTATAGATGTTTCCTTTGTAGAGTCAAAAGAGTAACACACCCTCTCCTCAATGTTATCAAAAACATTCTCCCTGCCAAGGGAATCACAAAATTCCTCAAATACCTTAGTCCGAATTTTATTATAATTGGTCTCTTGTTCCATTTGTCTATTTATAGGTAGATTCATCATGGCGGCAGACTGGAATCCACCCTACATTTATAAAATTTTCTTATTATTCAAAAGTAACACGACAAAGGCACATTTTCCACATCTTTTTAAAACTATATTCGGTTAAGTGAGTTTCTAATAATCATTTATACACATCACAAAATAGTTTTCGGAAAAAACCTAAAGCTATTTTGCCCGAGTAAAGTCCTCGGCGCCTTTTGTCCGGGGATAACTGCAACCAAGATTTGGTTTTTGAGAAAACCAAAAACCAAATCGGTTTTAGTATATACAAAATGCAATGCAAACTATTTTATTGGTTTTTAAAGTTTTATTTTATAGTATGCATTTCTATAATAATAAAAAGAATTTATAACCTAATCCGAGAATCTGAAAATACCACACAATGAAGATAGTCGTAATCTCAGATATTCATGGAAATCTGGAAGCCCTGAACAGGGTATTAGGATATATTGAGAATATGGAAGATGAAAACCGCATTGTCTGCCTTGGAGACATTGTTGGTTATGGTCCAAATCCGGCAGAATGTTTCAAGATAGTTGAGTCACTCACAGACAAAATATGTCTTGGTAACCATGAATATGCCATCCTGGATGAAGATTTTGATTATCAAATGGCAAGGTATGCACGTGACGCTATAATATGGACGAGGAACGTCCTGGGTGAAAAAATCAGAGAGGCAATTAGCAGGCTTCCTATTCAGATAGAGGAGGATGACGTACTTTATGTCCATGCATCACCGGACGACCCAATGCAATGGAAATATATTACTAACGCCCGTAATGCATATTCAAGTTTAATAGAGATGAAACATTCTCTCTGCTTTGTCGGACATTCACATATCCCAGGGATATATGCTTACAATGAATTACAGGGAAACAGTAATAAAGCAACTTTATCTAAGGATGATAAAACAATCGTTAATGTCGGAAGTGTAGGACAACCACGTGATGGTTCTCCGATGCTGTCATTTGCAGTATTTGACGATGACAATTGGAGTGTAGAGATAATAAAATTAGAATATGACTATCAAGAAACAATGGCAAAAATTGAAAAAGCTAATCTACCACTGTTTCTTGCCGAGAGGCTTGCAAGAGGTGCTTGATTCTTCAGAATAGAGTTAAGTGTTTCTTCGATACTATTATCCTGATTCATCCTGTAAATCCCGTCAAATACTACCCCTGGTTACGCCTTCACAAACCTTTTCCCCGAGAGCTGCTTCACCAGTCTTTTCACTTCCAATATCATTAATATGCTTGCAACATTGGATGATGGCAAGCCGGAGTTTGTAGTAATATCATCAATAGCCCTGGGAGTACTCGAAAGAAGTGAAAAAATCTTGTTCTCTTGTGTATTCAGTGAGAGGCTTCTAATGTCCTCGACTTTTTTATTATCCTTTATGTGTATAGTCTCGGCAAGCGGCCCCAGCTCCTCAACAATATCATTTATGTCCTCAACGAGTTTTGCACCTTCTTTGATAAGTTTGTTAGTACCCCTGCTGTAATTGCTATCAATATTGCCGGGAACGGCAAATACTTCCTTTCCCTGCTCAAGCGCCCATTTTGTCGTAATGAGTGAACCGCTCCAGAGTGTCGACTCTATAACCAGTACTCCAAGTGACAACCCGCTGATTATCCTGTTCCTTGGCGGGAAATTACGATTATTAGGTGGAGTAGTCATGGGCAGTTCAGAAATCACCGCACCATGTGAAGTAATCTTCTCCGAGAGTTCTTTGTTTTCACGGGGATAAATAACTCCAAGGCCGCAGCCAAGTACGGCTATCGTCCTTCCCTTTCCCTTAATTGCCCCTGAATGCACACCGGTATCAATACCTCTTGCCATACCGCTTACTACACAGAAACCGGCCTGAGCCAACTGTACTGCAAATCTTTCCGCCTGAGTCCGGCCATAGTAACTGCACCTGCGTGCGCCAACTATGGCAAGTGCAAGAGAATCACTCTTTAAAATATCTCCTTTAATATAGAGTACGAGAGGCGGGTCATATATCTGCTTGAGGTTGTGAGGGAATTGATCACTTGTGAAAGGGACTATCTTTACATTATCCTTTTCCGCCAGCTTAATCTCTTTATCAACATCTGCGGCCTTTGAACCATTTATAATCCTGTCAGCTATTTTACTCCCTATACCGGGAATCTTTTCAAGTCTGCTTTTCGGACAATCCAGTATTGACTTAACAGAACCGAGATGTTCGATAAGATTGCGATAGGTCTTGATACCTATACCGCTTATCAAATTTAAACGAAGCAGACCTTCAAAATCATCCATGATTGGTCTCTTATTTCTCCCGCTAATGCCTAATCGGCAAGGACTTTCAGAATAGTTTCTTCATCTGCCCCATCATTAATTACTACGTTTCCGATTCTGATAGGGAGAACAAACCTCAGTCTTCCACCAATTGTTTTCTTGTCCTGATATAATTTACTGACAATATCATTGGGATTCAATTCCGTGTCTTTAAGACTCAACCCCAATTCCACAAACAACGACTCCTGTCTTTTTAATACCTCCTCGTCTACGAGTTTCATTTCTATTGCTATCTTTGTCGCATATATCATACCCATAGCCACCGCATCCCCATGTCTATATTTCTTGTATGATGTCAGTGCTTCCAGTGCATGTCCAATAGTATGCCCGTAATTTAAGATAGCCCTCAGGCCTTCTTCCTTTTCATCTAGTTCCACGACGTGCGCCTTAACCTTGCATGAGTTGTATATGATCTCTTCTAACACAGCCGGTTCAAGTTTCATAATTGCAGGAAGATGCTTTTCTATATATTCAAAGAAAGCATCATCCTTAATCATCCCGTATTTTATTACTTCAACCATGCCCGCAGTCATTTCCTCCTTTGGTAACGTCTGGAGGGTATCAGTATCAATGAAGACAGCCTTTGGCTGGTAGAAACACCCAATCATATTCTTCCCTCTCGGATGGTTTACGGCAACTTTACCTCCAATACTGCTGTCAACTTGCGCCAGCAGTGTAGTAGGGATTTGTACAAAAGGTATACCCCTCATAAATGTCGAGGCAACGAAACCCACTAAATCACCTAACACGCCGCCCCCTAATGCAACAATGAGAGACTTTCTATCCATTTCATGATCGAACAGACTTTCGTACAGCTCCTCAGCCTTTGCCATCGACTTCTGCTCTTCCCCGGGCTCCATTGAAACCACCTTGACATCAAATTTACATTCCGATAGGCTATCCAAAACAATGTTTCCATAAAGCGGGGCTACAGTTTTGTCCGTTACAATAATGGCCTTACAGGGACTGATGACCTTTGAAATGAGGGTTCCAACTTGATTAAGGATACCCTTATCAATGATAATGTTGTAACTGTCTTTACCGAGATCAACGAAGATGTCTTTCATGGTAATTTTGTAAGCCATGCTGATTTTTTTGTCAAGTAAAAAGGTAAAAGAGTGAAACGCGTTACGAGTTACGGGTTGCGAGTTGCGGGTTGCGAGATACGAAAACAGAGGACTAGAAGCGAGGAACAAAAGCGTGCACGATCGCGCACAAAGACATTTGGATTTGATCACCATAACTTTAGTCACTTTAAACTTCTTGCCCGACGTGCTTTTTGGCGGGTAGATCACTTTAGTTCACTTATTTTCGATGAAATCTAAACCCTTCAATTCCTATAAGCAGGCAACCGAATTCCTGCTGCAGACCATAGATTACGAAAAGCTGACACAGTATAAATATGACACCTCCACCTTTGATCTCAAGAGGATGGAAGAGATGATGGCGTTTGCAGGAAATCCCCACAAAAAAGGAAGGTGTGTCCACATAACTGGAACCAAAGGCAAGGGATCTACGGCAATAATGATTGCCTCTGTATTAAAAGATCTTGGCCTGAAGACTGGCCTTTTCACCTCACCTCATCTTGTATATCTGGGGGAAAGGATGAAGGTCAATGACAGGATGATTTCACAAACAATGTTTGTACAATTAATAAACAGACTCAAGCCGTATATAGATAGAATAATGCTCAAAGATCCCACTCTGATGCCCACCTTCTTTGAAATAGTCACTGCAATTGCATTCCTCTATTTCGAAAAGAAGAAATCAGATATATCAGTCCTGGAAGTCGGTATGGGTGGGAGACTTGATTCTACTAATATTATATTGCCTGAAATCTCAGTCATAACACCTGTTGGTTATGACCATACGGACAGACTGGGACATACTCTCGACAGAATAGCATACGAAAAGGCAGGAATAATTAAAGAAGGTGTTCCCGTTGTTTCATCAATGCAGGAACCGAAGGCCCTCTCAGTAATTTCAAAGACATGCAAGAAAAAGAGTGCCCGCCTGTATCTCGTCGGAAGGAATATCCTGATTAATGATATTAAAGTAACAAAGAAGAGAGGCGTATATGGAACCGAATGCGAAATACAAACATGGAGAAACAAATATAAGAAGATATTCTTGCCACTGATTGGGCGGCATCAGATCGAAAACTGCGCTACAGCAATAGGAACCCTGGAGGTTTTATCTGAAACTGGCGTAGTAAATGCGGACAATGAAATGATAATAAATGCTCTGACAAAGGTTAAGTGCCCTGCCAGGATTGAAGTGGTATCAGAAAACCCATTAGTTGTACTGGACACCGCACACACGGTATCTTCAATGAAGATATTGAGGGAATCAATAAAAGAGAATCTTTCTTTTAAGAAATTAATAGTGGTAATAGGTTTGTCCGAAGACAAGGATATTGCAGGCGTTCTCAGGGAAATAGCTTCTACTGCCGATGACTTAATCCTTACAAGAACAGGCAATCCCCGCGAGGCAGTGCCTGAACAGATGGCAGTTATGGCAAAACGCTTCTACCATAAAAAACCATTTGTAATTGGAAATATTAATGAAGCGCTGAAAGAGGCTAAAAAGATTGCAAACAGAAATGACCTGATCTGCATAACCGGCTCTTTCTTCTTAGCAGGTAAGGTGAAAGAGATACTTGATTAAAAAGAATGTTCACCGCGGAGAACGCAGAGAAAAACAAAATATAGGTTAAAAGACAAAAAGATTTCTTCCGCTGAGGAATGCAGGAATTTCAGGAAAAAAACTAAAAGAATTTATTAGCCACAGATCTTCACTGATAGACACTGATGTTAAAAACAAAGAAAAAGAGAGGCGCTTTGTAAGTATTTAGCCAAAATGGCAATGTTGCCAGATCCGCTAAATACCTAACCATTTAGGAAAAATGCCAGGTCTGGCATACCTCATAAATAGCGATTTATCGCAAGGATTTTCAATTTTCAATCTACAATATTAAATAATCACTTAACGCTTTAGCTCATCCCTCCAGTATCTCTGATGCCTTTTTCAGGTTTGATACCCAGAAGATCCCTATGGATTTCCCATCACCAGGGGGAACACTTACATAAGCGTACTCTATATTTATCCTCGCTTTAGAGAGTTGCTTGGTTATCTCTGCCAGTGTACCGGGCTTGTGTGTCATCTCCAGCGACAATACATCTGTCTCAATAACATTAAGCCCGGCATCTTTAAGAGCTTTTACTGCATGTTCATGATCATCAACTACCATGCGGATGAGTCCTAAATCTATTGTGTCCAGAACTGACATCGCCAGGATATTTATATCTTTACTGGCCATGTCAGCACATACATTTGACAGTGACCCCGGACTATTCGCAAGAAGAATTGTTAATTGCTTTACGATTGGCATCTAATCTACCTCCTTTTTGGTGTTCAAATTATCCTTGTAACTTATAGCAAGACCGGCCCCAGCCGGTTCTCCTTTCATCAACCAGCTACCTGTTCCGTGTTTCTTAGCCCAATCAAAATCTACAAAAGCACTTCCAAAAGATTCAAAATACCCGGAAGGCTCAATATCTTTATACTTGGCAAAGATTATGGCATCAGCACCCACCTTTCCGGCCTGATCCCTCAAGCTGTCATTAATCTGCTCTTTTGTCAGTGTGTCTCCACCATAAACAAAAACTACTCCAATCCTCTCATACATCTGATCAGAATCTCCGGAAAATACTGGCAACACAACACTTTCACTCTTCGGCAGATATTCATTTGTGGATATCTTTGCAAAGTTGGTACTTGTACAACCAACAGATAACAATACAAGCGTAAGTAATATTAATATATACTTCTGAAAGTTCACTTATCCTCTTGTAATTAAAAAAGATATTTCCTGCTCTAAAAACAGAATTTACTTAATCCTTGAGAAATCAACTTGATATTTTTCTTCTCCAAAATCCTTTACAATTATAATCGTAGTCTTTGCATTCAGGTCTAGTCTTGAATACGGAAAGCTTGCCAGGAAAAAGGCCGCATGCTCCTGTGGATCCTTACCTCGCAAGTCAGGTCTCCTCATATTTGCCGGTTCTATCAATGTTCCACCCTGTTGCAATTTGATCTTGAAAACATCATCACCGCCTCTATAGCTTATAACCAGCACATCTGATTTCGTCATTGAAACTGCATCTTTTTCGCTTAAATTCTTTCTTGCCTTTCTCATCATGGCTGACATTACAGCAAGATCAACCAGCTTGGTCTTTACCATACCACCACCATATTTCGGCCATTTTCCGAAAATTGCCTGCTTAATGAATTCTGTTTCGAAGATCTTTTTTCCCGGATTAGATTCACCAAGTTTAACCGTGTCTTCTATCTGTTCTTTCACAGGATCTAGCTCAATACCGTGAGAAACATTTGTGAAAGAAACGCACATAATCAACACAAGCAAGAAACTAAGATAACTTAATTTTGTCTTCATCCTTCCTCCCACTCTCTCCTTTCCTTTCAAAGATGATTTACTGTTAAGAATATAAGGAAATCTCTATAACTTTACAGACTACAGTAAATTTAAGGAAAGTGTATCACTTTGCTAATACACTGTCAACATATGATGCCGGAGTTTGTGCTGACCATATCACACAAACCCTCAACTCTACATGCAGCTTGACAATATACTACAAATAAAATAAAATTTATTTTTAGATGCAGATACCTGTAACCGTCCGTATCTGTCTGGACAGATGGACTAAAGATTGTTTGGCGGGTATGTCATGATTAAATCTTTTTGAACAGGTGAATAAAATGATTTCAAGAAGAGGATTTTTAAGGAGTGGTATTGCCGGGACTTGTGCGTTCTGCACCGGTTATACACCTTTTGTAACAGCGGTCAATGCTTCCGGAATGGATGAAGAAGAATTTCCCGCAATAGAGGCGATGTATTACAAAAAACTTCCGGACATTCGTGTAGAATGCGAGCTGTGCCCAAGGGTATGTCAGGTAGCAGACTTGGAACGTGGCTATTGCGGCGTAAGAGAAAATCGCGATGGCAAATACTATACACTTGTTCACTCACGCGTATGCTCACTGAATGCAGATCCTATCGAAAAGAAACCCTTATTTCACTATCTACCGGGTACAAGGGCATATTCGATAGCAACTGCAGGATGCAATATAGAATGTAAGTTTTGTCAAAACTGGCAGATTTCTCAATTCAGGCCCGAACAGATAGACAACATCAAACTCACACCTGAAGAAGTAGTAAGATTTGCAAAAGAGAAAAGCTGTGACACTATCGCCTATACATATTCCGAACCTGTGGTCTTTTATGAATATATGTATGATACAGCAAGAGTGGGAAAACGTGAGGGTGTTGGAAGTGTGATGATTTCTAATGGTTATATTAAAAAAGAACCTCTGGTTGAACTATGCAAGGAATTGAGTGCCGTTAAGATAGATTTTAAAGCATTTACAGAAAAGTTTTACAAAGAAACATGTAGTGGTGAGTTAAAGCCTGTCCTTGAAACTCTTGTCACGTTGAAAGAAATCGGAATATGGTTCGAAGTTGTTATGCTTATGGTACCAACGCTAAATGACAGTGAAAAAGAGCTTAAGGATATGTGCTCATGGATATACGAAAATCTTGGCCCTGATGTACCCATTCACTTCTCACGTTTTCACTCTACATATAAGATTAAGAACCTGCCGCCTACCCCAATAAAGACACTGGAAATGGCAAGAAACATAGCAATAGAATCAGGCCTGAACTTTGCATATACCGGTAATGTACCTGGCCATCCCGGCGAGAGCACTTACTGTCCGGACTGCAAGGAAGTACTCATAAAGAGAGTGGGATACACAATTCTTCAGTATTCACTGAATGGCAACAAATGCGGTAACTGCAAACATCCAATACCAGGGGTATGGCATTAATTCTGGTGCTTAAAGTTGAGAAAATATTTTCCCACAACTTTGGCTCACTCTAAACTTTAGACACTTTTAACTTCTTACAACATAATACCATGATTTCATTTCTACTAAATTTAGTCAAGAATCTGTCTGGTGTATTCTTAAATATACTGCCACTTCTGGTTGTTGTTACTGCCTTTCAACTCTTTGTAATTAAGCA
>Ga0208409_1000583_pt1 | contig 15728 bp, 18 predicted proteins | sample ETNtaG_29_FD_185784 | JGI IMG/M metagenome (GOLD analysis project Ga0208409, IMG submission 185784) | Marine microbial and viral communities from oxygen minimum zone, Eastern Pacific Ocean - ETNP201406SV201 (SPAdes) (version 2) | ecosystem: Environmental > Aquatic > Marine > Oceanic ...
TAATTTAAGTATATCCTAACTAATTAAGAAAATCATACTTAATTGATTACTGATGAGATGATATATTTGGTTCCAATAAATGAATTCTACTAGTCCAGTTTAATCTGAAAGTTCAGTATTTTTTTTCAGGTAATTGTTGTTTCTATAAAAAAAAATGGGGGAGTTTGCACTCCCCCAATAAAAAGTATAGTTGTATCTAGTCTGCTTCCTTTTCACCCATAATAGCGCTCAAAAGAAGTACCGTTAGACCACCAGTAGTGATTGCTGAACTAAAGATACTCTGGACCAGCTTACCGAAAGTGCCACCAATATTGCCACCTAAGGAGGCTGCAAATTGTGGGACCAACAATACACCTATACCCATACCGAAAGATACTGCCAGAATCAGCATATTACGTCGATTCATATTCACCGTAGAAAGAATCTTTATTCCTGCAATAGCAACAGTACCAAACATAACGATAGTTGCGCCACCAAGTACTGAGTTAGGCATCGCCCTTAGTACAGAGCCTATATGAGGGAACAAGCCCATTAGGACAAGAATAATACCAACCCAAACACCCACATGGCGACTGGCAATACCAGTCAGTTGGATGACACCGTTGTTTTGACTAAAAGTGGTGTTAGGAAAAGTATTAAACACAGCAGCAATAGCTGAGTTAACTCCATCACCGAGGACACCATTTTTAATACGATTAAGATAGCCTTCACCCTCAACGTCTTGCTTTGATATCATACAGTTAGCTGTAATATCGCCAGAAGACTCAATAGCAGTAATAATATAAATTAATGCTATCGGTATGAAGGCAATAATATCAAAGTCAAAACCATATCTAAATGGTATTGGAATACTAATCACCTCTTGTACTGCAAAAACAGCACTTGTATTTACTTTACCCATAAACAATGCAACAACAAAGCCAATCACCAAACCAATCACGATTGATGATAAACGGATCCACTGGTTATTAGAGCGGTTGAGGATGATAATCGAAATTAGCACCAAGAAACCAAGGAACAGGTTAGACAAAGAACCCCAAAATTCTGGTTTATTGTCTAGTAGCCACTGTCCGCCAGCCAAATCAGTCAGACCAACTTTAATTAAACTCACACCGATAATCGTAATCACTGTTCCAGTAACTAAAGGAGTAATTAGTCTTTTGAGTTGAGGCAAAACTTGACTAAGTCCAATCTCTATGAAGGCGCCTAAGAAACATACACCCATAATCATGGCGAGTATTTCCTCAGGACCACCGCCTTGTGCTTTAGCCACAAAACCGGCTGCCAAAACGGAACTCAAAAATGCAAAACTCGTACCTTGAAGGCAAATCATCCCAGCTCCAATGTTCATTGGTTTTTTCGCTTGGATTATTGTACCTACACCAGAAACCATCAATGCCATACTGATGAGATAAGGTATATGATCACCTAATCCAAGTACACCACCAATAATTAATGTTGGTGTGATTATTCCAACAAAACTTGCTAAGACGTGTTGAAGTGCAGCAAAGAACTTTTCGGCTGCTGGCGGGTTTGCCTCTAGTTCGTAAATTAACTCTGAATCACTCATAATTACTTCTCCCTAGTAATAAAATAAAAAAAACTCCTCTCTTTTTTACGCTGTTAACAATTTTTTTGATAACAGGGAAACATATTACACTTGTTTTATTTTGAATATGCTATATTCATATTTTATTGTGGTTATAAATCTTGCTAATATTTGTTTGAATTTTTTAATAATAAAATAGTTTCTTCGATACCTCTTTTTATGTCACCAGAAAATACAAATCCTTTCGACTTAAATCGGTCACACAATACTTCATAAGACAGTTGATTCATAATCTTAGTATCAACAAACTCCACTTCTAAGCTTGGAACAAACTCACGTATTGTATCTACCACTTGTCGTACCGTAGAATTTTGCGTTAATATGTTATAAATCAGACCATCAAAAATATCGTTTTCAATTATATGGATAATTGCGCGAGAAGCATCTAGCAGGTCTAAGTAAGGTCGCTTTTGATCATAGGCTGTATTCCAAACAGTAATAGGTTGACCCATAGTGGCCTGCCAGCAGAACTTATTAACTGCTGTATGGAATCTCATTCCTGGAGAGGCACCAAAAATTGTACCAAAGCGGCAATGAATTGCCCTTAAACCTTTATCTTTAGATAGATTGCTTATTAACTCTTCTTCTTTAAGCTTTGTTGAAGCATAAGGGCTTTGGGGCTGAAGTTCATTTTCTGAGCAGTCTTCATCCACAACATCATTTTGAGTGCCATAAACACTAGTAGATGATAGAGCGATTAGTGAGCTTCCTGCCTCTAAGCACGCATTAGCAACCTTAAGCGTTGACTGATAATTATTTTCTTCAACCTCCGTAGCCTTATCAAAACTTCCAGCAGCATCGGTGATGGCAGCCAAATGAATTACTATATCAGCGCCCTTGAAAAGTGAGTTTAAATCCATTAACCTAACATCACCTTCGATAAAGGAATATTTTCCAGTTTTTGGGAGATTGAACAAGGAGGCAAAACGTTGTGTCATCATGTTATCAATCATGACAATTTCGGATTCTTTGAATTGCAACCCGAGATCACGAATTAGATAAGATCCAATATGACCAGTCGCACCAGTTACTATTATTTTCAAAATACTACCTTTATATTATTTTTTTGCAAAAATTATAAAATCTTCATAGTTACGTAAATAATCCACTTCCTCGAAAGGACGATCACATAAAACAGTCAGAATTGTGTTGTCCTCCATATATCTTTGCTCTGCCCATACACCCGGTGCAATTAATAGCCCGAAATTTGGTTTGTCCAGAACATATAGCTCATTTGTGTTGCCATCATCACATTTCACTTCGATCGAACCATTAGTACATATCAGTAATTGTGAACATTGACGATGAGCATGTCTTCCACGAATATTCCCTTTTTGCGATCTCACATTAAAAACTCTCTTGATAGAGAATGGGATTACATTACTTTCTCCTTCAACTGCAACCAAGTCACCATTACTTTCTTTAAGATATGGGAGTTCTATCAATTTAACTAACTTCATTGCCAATACCCTCCTTGCTGTGGTGTTTGACTAATAACTGAATGCCTTCCTCTAAAGATACACTTGGTTTCCATCCTGTTAGAGATTTTATTAATTCAATAGAGGCTATGTAATTTCTTTTTTCAATTTCATTAATTTCTTCGGGCCAGGCAACATTCTCAATATCACCTCTAATGCCAGTAATTTTTTCTACTTCATGAGAAATTAAGTCAAATACCTCTTTAACTGAAGTGCCTTTTCCACTGGCAACATTAAGTGTAATTTGATTGTTATTAAGCAAAATACCATAGTCCATAACGCTTGCGTGCAAAAAAGCATTCACGACATCATCAATATAAATATAATCTCTCAAATATTTGCCATTGCCATAAATCTGAAGGTTTTTAAGTGCAAGCCTTCTTTTTGTAATTTTACTAAGGATACCCCTATCCTGAGAAAGACTTTCAGCTAGACTTGGGCCGTAAACATTTGCTAATCTTAATGATATTGCATCAATTATATTACTACTACTTGCCATTAATAATTGTTGTTCAGCAAAAAACTTATGTAAATCATATGTAGTAATAGGATTTGGCTGTTTAGTTTCCAAAACAGGTAGCACTTCAGTTAGTCCATACACCGTAGCAGTTGAAGAAAAAATTACTCGAGGAATACGAGATAATTTTATTGAGGCATTAATCAGTTGAATAATCGGGAAAAGAGTAGATATCAAGCTTTCTTTCGGGTCTTTTTCCGCATCATATATACTAGTATTTCCTGACAAATGAAAAATAATATCTGATCTACTAACAATCTTCATCCAACTACTTTTTTTGTTTAGATCAAGCACCCAATCTTCAACGCCATCTTTTGGAGTGAGCTGCTTTCTACTAATACGTATTATCTTTAGTGAATACTTTTCTAATTCTTGAGTTAATGCTGAACCAATATAGCCACTTGCACCAGTAATAGAAACTACTTTGCCTTCCAATTTGCTACTAATATCTGCCATCCTATCTATCCAACCTCAATAGGAGGATTATGAGGCAACTGATGACTCTCAATCAATTGAGACAATGATTGGTAGGTCGCATCTCTCTGGTGAATAAGAGGGTTAATTGATGGCCAGTCAATGTTAACTTCGGAGTCATTCCAAAGCATTCCGCACTCATCATCGGAATCGTAAAATCTACTAACTTTGTAATGCAAATCAGCCAAATCGCTAAGAACACAAAAACCATGAGCTATACCGGGCGCCATATAAACTTGTCTCTGTCCAACATCACTCAATTCAACCCCATACCATTGGCCAAATGTAGATGAATTTTGTCGAAGATCCACTCCAACATCAAATATACAGCCCCTCATAACAGTAACAATCTGTGCTTGAGGACGTTTAACTTGAAAATGCATCCCTCTTAATACGCCTTTACTAGATCTTGATTGATTGTCTTGAACAAATTTGTTTTTTATGCCTGCTTCTTTATAGCTTTTCTCTTGAAAGGTTTCCAAAAAGAAACCACGGTCATCTTTGAAAGTTTCGAGTTCCAAAATAAGAAACCCTTCCAATGGAGTTTTCTTAGCTTTTATCATATAAAAAGCTTGATTCAAAAAAAATCTTTAAAACACTCACTATTTTTTTAGCGTCATAAATTGGCAATTCGGGATAGATAGGCAAAGAAATTACTTTTTGAGCAAGTTTTTCAGAATTACTCATGTTTTTTGCTGTCAAAACACGGTCTTTATAAGCGGGTTGAAGATGGACTGGCAAAGGATAATGAATCCCCGCCATAATTCCTTCTTTTTTTAAGTAAGCAAGAAGATCTTGGCGACACTCTACTTGGACAACGAAAAGATGGAAAACGGATTCTGCTTCTGCTCGAATCAAAGGAAGTTGTATTGGTAGTTCGGATAATTTATCGGAATAATATTTAGCTAACTTACGTCTTTTTTCATTATCCTTATCAAGATATTTTAGCTTAACTCTTAGGACAGCAGCCTGAAGTTCGTCCAATCTTGAGTTTCTGCCAGGATATTTGCTTATACGATCTTCCCAGCCATACTCCCTAAGCATTCGTATTTTGGTCGCTAGGTCATTATTACTGGTGGTGATTAACCCGGCATCGCCAATTGCCCCTAAATTCTTTGTAGGGTAACAACTGAAACAACCAATTTCCCCAAAACTGCCTAAACGTTGTCCTTTATATTTTGCTCCATGTGCTTGAGACGCGTCTTCAATCAAGAAAATATTATGCTGATGACAAAAAGATGTTATAGCATCCATGTTAGCACTCTGTCCGTAGAGATGCACCGCAATGACTGACTTAGTTTTTGGCGTAATAACTTCTTCCAATTGAATTGGATTTAATGTATAAAAATCAGCTTCAACATCCACTAAAACAGGTGTAGCGCCAGCCGCTTCAATTGCAGCTACCGTTGCAACAGCCGTATGTGAGACGGTTATAACCTCGTCTCCTGGCCCAACATTCAATGCTCGCAAGGCTAATTCAATAGCGTCTGTGCCGTTAGCAACACCTATTGCTGATGTGGTTCCGATATAGTCAGCAAACTCTTGCTCGAGTAAGACTACTTCTTTTCCAAGCACATATCGATTGCCACGCATTACTGAAATTACCGCTTGTTCAATTTCAGCCTGATAACTTTTGAATTGTTCTGATGGATTTGCACAGATTATCATATTTAAATGACCTCTACATTTGGTATATAAGTAATCCAGTGTCTATTATTAGCCATATAGTCACTCTCTTTTTTCATAATTTCAGTTGCATGATTCCAAGCAAAAAGCAACACGTAATCTGGGTCACTCTGCCTGAATTGATCATATGGCAGAATAGGGATATGTGCCCCTGGTGAAAGCTTATTTTGTTTAATTGGAGTTGTGTCATAGATGCATTCAACCAGATCGGGAGTAATGCCAAAATAGTTAGTTACAGTTGTGCTTTTTGAGGTTGCGCCATATGCAACGACCCTCTTTCCATCATTTTTTAGTTTTGTAAGCAAATTAATCAAATCATTCTTTATTTTATTAATATTATCTGTAAAACCCAAATAAGACTGTTTTTTATCAAGCCCTAATTTTTTCTCTTGGCCAATTAACTTCACTACATTTTGTGATACCTTCTTTATTCCTTTATGTGCTATTGTATAACGCATCGAACCGCCATGAGTGATTTGTGGTTCCACGTTCACAAGTTCAAGATCATGCATATTGGCTAGATATTTCACCGATAATGCAGAAAAAAGGAAAACATGCTCATCATAGATTTGATCAAATGATGTTTTCTCAATAATTTCTCCAAGATAGGGGTCTTCAAACATAAAGACACCATCTTCTTTCAAAAGAGTCTTAACACCGTCATAGATAGAATGCATATAAGGGATATGGCACATAACATTAGCGCTGAGTATTACATCTGCCTTTTGATACGATTGCAATATATTTTCTGCTAAAGGTCTATCAAAAAAATGGGTGATCACCTCAATTCCTTTTTCCATTGCAACCTGCGCTACATTTTTCGATGGCTCAATCCCAAGACAAGGAATATTATCAATAATAAAGTTCTCTAATAATATTCCATCATTACAACCCACTTCAACTACAAAAGAATCTTCATTCAAATCTTGCAACTCAGAAACTGAATTAGCAAATAACTTAAAGTGCTCTTTCATGTAGCTTGAAGTTGATGAAAAGAAAGCATAGTTTTCATGAAACATTTTTTCTCTTTCTGGCTGTTCAACTAACTGAACCATATAGCAGTTGCCACAAAAACCCACTTTCATTGGGAAAGTGTATTCATTTTTGATTTGTTTTTCTGTTGCAAATGCATTCGCAATCGGCATAAATCCAAAATCAACAAACGAGCTGTACTCACTATCACATATTAAACATTTGCCCACTCTAACTCCCTAATTAAATTACTTAATGTTATGTGTTGTCAATTATTCAAAATTACCTTTAATTAATTAAAGCGGTATTGACTATTGATGATGAATAATGGAATAAAAAACTATATCCAGACTATATAAAAAACCACTACTATAATTATTTAGATTAATTAACCTATAGATCTTCTTCCTCTAGAATACGACTAAGATATTTACCATATTCATTATCATTTTGACATTTTGCATATTCACTTAATTTTTCATTAGTAATCCACTGATTCCTCCATGCAATCTCTTCTAGGCAGGCAATTTTAAACCCTTGACGCTTTTCTAGGGTATGGACAAATTGTGAAGCTTCCAGCATTGATGTATGGGTTCCTGTATCTAGCCACGCAAAACCACGACCTAATAGCTCAACATTTAAATCTCCGCGTCTTAGATAGATTTCATTTACTGAACTAATCTCTAATTCACCGCGTGCGGAAGGCTTAATTGACTTTACAATATCAATAACATCGTTATCATAGAAATAAAGGCCAGTTACAGCAAAATTAGATTTTGGTTTGCTCGGCTTTTCTTTGATAGAAACTGCTTTCCCTTTTGAATTAAATTCAACAATGCCAAATTGTTCTGGGTTAACCACTTGATATACAAAAATAGTGCCCCCTTTGTTAACAGTTATTGCTTTATGGAGGATTTCACTAAACCCCTGTCCATAAAATATATTATCACCTAGAATTAAACACACATTATCATCACCAATAAAATCTTCTCCAATAGTGAATGCTTGTGCTATCCCTTCAGGCAAAGCCTGTTCTGCATAACTAAAGTTCAATCCAAAATATTCTCCGCTACCCAGCATTTTTTTGAATAGATTTAAATCGTGTGGAGTGCTAATAATTAATATATCCCTTATTCCTGCCAACATAAGCACTGAAATTGGATAATAAATCATTGGTTTGTCATATATTGGCAAGAGTTGTTTACTAATCGAATTAGTAATAGGATATAAACGAGTTCCTAAACCTCCAGCAAGAATAATTCCTTTCATTTTTTCAACTCTCCTTAAGCTGCCCTAACCTCTCACCATGATAACAAATATCTTGACACCAATCTTGATTATCTAGAAACCATTTGATAGTCTTGGTCAATCCAGATTCGAATGACTCTTCTGGATTGTAGTCCAGCTGTTTACTAATCTTTGAAGCATCAATTGCATAACGTTTGTCATGTCCAGGACGGTCCCTTACAAATTCAATTAAGTCTTTGTAACTTTTTATATCATATCTATCATTTGGCATCAACTTATCCAATATTTCGCATATCATTAATGCCACCTCAAGGTTTGTTTTTTCACTATTTCCACCTATATTATATGTTTCACCAGTTTTCCCATCCATTAAGACTTTTAATAAAGCCCTAACATGGTCTTCAACATATAGCCAGTCGCGAACTTGTTCACCTTTGCCATATATAGGCAATATCTTGCCTTTTATACAGTTAATTATTATAAGAGGAATAAGTTTTTCGGGAAATTGGTAGGGGCCATAGTTATTAGAGCAGTTTGTAATCACTACTGGTAAGTTATATGTCCGACCCCATGCTCTAACCAAGTGGTCAGCACTTGCTTTTGAAGCAGAATATGGTGAGCTAGGAGCATAAGGAGTTTTTTCAGTAAAAAAGTCGCCCGTGTCACAAAGATCTCCATAAACTTCGTCAGTTGATATATGGTGAAAAAGAAAGTTATTCTTTTTAGGTTCACTAAGTTTCATCCAATAGTGCCGAGCCACCTCTAGCATTATGTAGGTTCCAACTATATTGGTTTGAATAAATTCCATTGAATCATCTATAGAGCGGTCAACATGTGATTCTGCAGCTAAATGCATTATCTTATCTGGTTTATGTTTATGTATTATCTGTTCTATCTTGGGACGGTCGCAAATATCGACATGTTCAAATACATATTCCTTGCAGTCCGAAAAATCTTCTAATGAATTTAAATTACCAGCATAAGTTAGCTTGTCTACATTGACAACTTTATGTTCTGTATTGTCAAGAACATAACGAATTAAGTTGGAGCCAATAAAGCCAGAGCCACCTGTTATTAGAATTTTCATTATTAATTTATTATAGGATGAGTCAGAAATAATTTATTCAATCCAAATATCTTCCAAATTGAGAATTAAATATGAGTTAATTTTACAATCCCTATTCAAGTCGGTGTGATGAGAATTTTGTAAGAAGTCAATTTGGTGCCCGGGGCCGGAATCGAACCGGCACGGCCGTTAAAGCCGCAGGATTTTAAGTCCTGTGTGTCTACCAATTTCACCACCCGGGCACTGATGTGTGAAAACGAGAAATTATATACTATCGATAATAATTTTTTTTAGTAATTATCTATACGGATAAAGTCAATTATTAGTTTAATGTGAATTATTATCCATACAATTTAACCAACTTTAAAACCTCTCTTGAAGCCATTCAATAAAAGAGGCTATTGTTTGGTCACGATTAATTTCATTGAGGCTTTCATGGCGAGTGTTCTCTAAAATTTTGTAAGTTACATCGGTAAGGCCTGAATTACGGAGCTTTATTGCAAGTTTTTCCATATCGCGTCCATAATTAGTGCAAGGATCTTTAGCCCCACCTATGATATGAACTGGAAGTTCGCTTGATAAGTTTTTTAAATTATTTTTATTTCCTGCAAAAAAAACTCCATCCAAAATATCTCGCCACATCGATATTGAAACGTCAAACCCACAAAGCGGGTCATCAACATAGAGGTCTACTTCTTTTTTATCTTGAGAGAGCCAGTCAAACTTGGTTCGGTTTGGTTTAAATTTTGAATTCCAAGCGCTAAAAGTAAGTTTCCAAGCAATTAAGCTGGTAGTGTTCGGATTTCGAAAAAGAGCCTCAAGCGCTAAAATAATTCGTGAAGCTCTGGGCAGTAGGCCTGTCTCTATTCCAATGTTCCAACAAGCCAGAGCGTTTACTTGATCTGGATATTTCAAGGCAAAGTTCAAATTAATGATTGGACCAAGGGAGTGGCCAAAACAAATAATTGGTTTATCTGGGTGTCTCTCTTTGATAAGGCTAATTATTTGATTTTGATCTTCTAAAACTAAACTAAATCCATTGGATTTGCCAAATACTCCTTGAGGCGCATCTTTTGCTTTTGTGTATCCGTGACCTCTAATATCATGAGCGAACACCGCGTAACCTGCCGCAACTAATTCTGCTGCAAATCGAGAATAACGCAGAGCATGTTCGGCCAACCCGTGAGTGATATGGATGACCCCCTTAAGATTATTATCAGCAAAAAGACTATAAAGGTTTATCTTTGCACCAGTTGAGCTGTGATAGATTTCTCTTTCCATAAAATTGCTTTAAATTGAGTTAAGCTTAAAAAATAGATACATTTAATGGATTAGTTATTAAAGTATAGTGATTCATTTAGGCAATGAGGAAGCATAATTTAATTAATAATTAGGAAAGATATATAAAACTTATAATCAAACCTTTATCAAAGAGTATCCAAGAATTTATGTAAAATTTACGTTTTGTTAAATACAATCTTACTATTGAAATGATTTCCCTATTAAAATTAGTTGCGGTTCTTTTGCTAGGCTGGGGGCTAGTAAATCTTTTTAAAAGAATGAAGCATCCAAATAATAACAATCAATCTAACTCTGATTCAGGACAGGCAATGATTGCTTGTTCGGTATGTGATACCCATATTCCAGAATCAGAGGCGATTAGGAAAAATGGTAAAGTGTATTGCTCTGAAGAGCACGCAGAATAAATTGTTATGAAGTTTCTCTTTGACTTTGGTCCGATTATCCTTTTCTTTATCGTTTATAAGTCATACGGACTTTACGCTGCAATCTATGCAATGATTGCTGCTACATTTGTACAACTAATGTATACCAGGTTGACCACTGGCAGATTTGAAAACTCGCACATCGTAACGTTTGTCCTGTTGTTAGTTTTTGGGGGGATAAGTATAGTCATGAGGAATCCTGCATTTGTGATGTGGAAGGTTAGCGTCTTATATGTGATTTTTGCGCTTGCCCTTATTGCGAGTAACTGGATTGGTAAAAAGACAATTCTTGAGCGAATGCTTGGTAAAGAGTTGATACTACCTAGATCAACTTGGGAACGATTGAATTGGATTTGGGGTTTTGGTTTTGTTGCCATTGCTCTTGTTAATGCATATTTTGTCAATGCCGCTTTATCTGCGCGCAAAGCATTTTTTGATAGTGTCAAGATCGATAAAAAAATTGAATTAAGTGAAGTTGATTGTCCTGAAACTTTTTTAGAGAATCTTTGCTCGAATGCGCAACAGACTGAACAGGCATGGGTAAACTTTAAACTTTTTGGGACACTCGGTTTAACTCTATTATTGATTGTTATAACTGTTGTTATATTGAGTAAACATATTAAAGAAAAAGAAACAAAGATTTAGAGGGCTAATCTTAAGAAATTCATATTGGAGTATAATAATCTGGTCTTATTTGACCAATAATAATCGTTTAGTGGGGTTCAGTCATGAATGAAATTAGAGGGGATAGATACTATACCGAAACTCATGAATGGGTAGTTGATAATGGTGATGGTAGCTTTACTTTAGGTATTACGGACTATGCCCAAGAGTCTCTTGGTGATTTGGTTTTTGTAGAACTTCCAGTTGAGGGTGATAGTGCAGTCGCGGCTTTTCCTTTGTGTGTTGTTGAGTCAGTTAAATCTGCTAGCGAAGTTCATGCGCCGGTTGATTTAAACATCCTTGAGATAAACCAGTCGCTCGATAATGATCCAGAGTTGGTTAACAGTGATTGTTATGACGACGGTTGGCTTGTTAAATTCAGCGCCGATTCAATTGACGGTCTGATGGATGCCGCTAGCTACCAAGATTTTTTGGAATCGGAGTAGAATTTGTCGTTGGTAGGATCGCTTGTTGCTTACAAAGGTAGGCCAGCAAAAATTACTTCCATTACAACCCATAAATTCGATTTAACATTTAAAGATGGCAGTTCTCGTAAAGTACGCGAGAAAGATTTCCGTTATATCCATCCAGACTATATTGAACTCAAAGATTACAGCCCTGAGGCAGACATGACAGTATTGGAAGATTTCCAAGGCAAATCTTTGTCATTGAAAGAGCTTACCGAGTGGCTATTTAGTGAATATTCTGCACAAAATGCTTGGTCTACTCATTTAATAGCAGAAGACGGTCTTTATTTCTACTGGAACAAAGACGTGCTGGTGATTCGCTCTAAAGATCAACTAGAAATCATTCTCAGACAAATGGAAGAAAAGACTATTAAGGCTGAAAGTCTCAGTAGTTGTGTAGAGAATCTTCAGAACAACATCATTGATGAGAGTGACTCTTGTTGGTTAAAAGAGATCGAACAGGTCGCCCTTAATCAGTCTAAACATACAAAAATATTGACAGCTTTGTCTTTGCAAAATATTCCTGAAATTGCACACCGACTGCTGTTAAAGACTTCCTACTGGGACGTTATAAAAAACCCATATCCTGAGCGCCATAGAATCCCTTTGGATGAAGAGATAGCCATAAAGATTGATGAGATACCTAGAGAGGACCTTACCCATTTACAAAGTATAGCCATTGACAATAGTGGCTCTAGCGATGCTGATGATGCTATTAGCCATGATAATGGTAAAGTTTGGATTCACATTGCTGATGTTGCCTCGAGAGTTCCTTATGATGGTGAACTGGAGAGTTTCGCGCAACAAAGAATATCGAATTTGTATCTACCAGATCAGGTCATTCATATGTTGCCAACAAACCTTACGCCTCTGTGTTCACTCGGCGAGAGTGAATCATCACAAGCGATATCTATAGGCTTTGAGATGGTTGAAAATCAGATTACTAATATCCAAGTTATACCAAGCAATATAAAAGTCGAAAAAATGAGTTACAAAGAGGCTGACAAAGTAATCAATGAGCATAAAGCGCTATCCAAGTTAAATTCTTTTGCAAAGTCTCACAAGGCTTTTCGCAACAGCAACGGTGCCATTAAACTGGATTTTCCAACGGTTGATATTAAGATTAACCAGAATAAGGTTAGCATTGATTTGCAGCAAAGGAGTGAGAGCCGAGAGTTGATTGCTGAGATGATGGTGATTGCTGGTCGCGCGGTTGCTCAGTTTGCTGTCGAGAATGATATTGTGCTGCCTTTTGTTGCCCAAGACCAGGGCAACTTTAGTGAGCATATATTAAAAAACAAAGAAAACTTGACTCCTAGTGAGACATATCAGGCAATGCGCTGCTTTAAGCGTTCAAAGATAACCCCAAGAGCTTCTGCTCACGCAGGACTTGGGTTAGATTACTATGTTCGCATTACAAGCCCAATCAGGCGTTACTTGGATTTAGTTGCGCAACAACAATTGCTTGGCTTTGTCACTAATGCAGATACACTAGATGAATCGATGGTAAAGCAAAGAATAAAAATTGCAAATGGTGCTACCTCAAGTATCAACAAGGCAACAAAACAAAGCATGGAGCATTACAAATGTGTCTATTTCAAACAAAATAACAAATGGAAAGGCAAAGGCATTGTAGTTGATTTGCATGAGAACAAAGCGATTCTTTTGATTCCTGAGATTGCAATGATGACACAACTCAAACTTAAGTCAAAATATGAACTAGACAGCGAGGTTGAATTAAAGGTTGCGTCGATTGAACTTGAAAATAGGTCAGTTGATTTCAAGCCAGTCTAGAGTTTCACCAAGTTTAATAGCGTTTCCCCGTTTATTACTCCAGTCACCTAAAACGTAACGAGTGTAAGTATCCATAGCGTGGGTATTCTGTCTGTGGGTATGGCCATGGATTAGATCGGTGTTGGGGCGACTCGCCATCAGCTGGTCAACGGTTGACTGGCTGACATCCATAATCTCTACTGCTTTGTATTTCTGCGCTTCGATGCTTTTTTGGCGCAATCCACCTGTTAATTTAAGGCGGTATTTTTTTGGTAAATAAAGAAAAATATATTGCACTATTGGGTTTCTTAGAAACTTTTTTAATCTCTGGTAGTCGATATCATCACTGCACAAGCTATCACCGTGCATAAGAAGATAGTTATCGTTATTGTGTTTAAGTAGAAAAGGCTCTTTGATTATTTGGCAGCCGCTTTTTCTCTCAAATTCACTGGCTAGCAAGAAGTCACGATTACCTGGCATGATAAGTACCTTGGTTGTCTTGGTTAGATTGTTTAATATATCAATTATTGGTTGGTAGTTGTCGAGCGATATATCGTCTCCAATCCAGCTATGAAATAAATCACCTAAGATGAATAATTGCTCAGCTTGAGTGGCAAAATCAGTACAAAATTTATTGAACAAGTCGACCTTATCTCTCTCTACTGTAGTGAGATGAAGGTCGGCAATAATTAAGGTTTGATTCATGTTTGTTGATGGTAGATATGAAACATGAGTGGTCGCAATTACTCTTGTATAGAGGCCTTATTAATAACAACAGGTTCGGCTGGAACATCAGCGTGACCACCAAGGTTGATGGTTTCAACAAGCTGTATTTTATCAACCACTTCTTGACCCGAGATAACTTTACCGAAAACACAATAACCCCAACCATCCTGTCCGGGATAGTTTAAGAACTCGTTATCTGCAACATTAATGAAGAATTGAGAGCTAGCTGAGTGGGGCGCCATCGTTCTTGCCATTGCAATAGAGTATTTTTTGTTTTTTAGACCATTTTTTGCTTCATTTTCAATACTGGCTTTTGTTGTTTTTTGTTGCATATCCGCAGTCATCCCACCCCCTTGGATCATGAAATTCTCTATCACGCGATGAAAGATGGTGTCATCAAAGAAACCATCTTCAACGTAATCAGTGAAATTCTTAACTGTGATTGGAGCCTTTTCAGTATTTAGTGTGATATGAATCTGCCCCATACTTGTCTCTAAAATAACCATATTTGTGAACCATTAATTGAAAACAGAGAATTATAACTTATTTCATCAACAGCACTTTCACAAAGATAAAGCTTCTAGTATAATTCATCCCTTTTTAGCAAATAGTTTAGGATTTGTCATGTATGCAGTTATCAAAACAGGTGGAAAGCAATATAGAGTTTCAGAAGGTGAAATTCTGAAGATTGAGAAACTTGAAATTGAACCTGGAAAAAAAGTAACCTTTAAAGAGGTCTTGATGGTTGCAGATGGTGATAAAGTTCAAGTTGGCTCTCCGCTCATTGAAAAAGCTAGCGTTGAAGCTAAGGTTGTTTCTCAAGGAAAAGGCAAAAAAATAAATATATTAAAGTTTAAGCGTCGTAAGCACTCAATGAAACAGCAAGGCCATCGTCAGTTGTTTACAGAAGTGCAGATCGGCAAAATTAAGGTATAAGGAGTTAACCATGGCACATAAAAAGGCAGGTGGTAGTACTAATAATGGTAGAGATTCGGTATCCAAGAGACTCGGGGTAAAACGTTTCGGTGGTCAGGCCGTATTGGCAGGCAATATAATCGTGCGTCAAAGGGGTACTAAGTTTCATCCAGGAACTAATGTGCGTAAAGGCAAGGACGACACATTATTTGCTGTTGCTGATGGTAAAGTTCATTTCGAAAAGAAAGGTAAATTTAGTCGTCAATATGTTTCAATTAGAACTGCCTAAATAGAGGTTTTGAATATACAATAAAGCGCTTTCGGGCGCTTTTTTATTGTAAAAACAACCTTATTTACTAACAAAATTATTATGAAATACGCAATTGTATATCCCGGTCAAGGTTCACAGT
>Ga0208409_1000613_pt1 | contig 15305 bp, 9 predicted proteins | sample ETNtaG_29_FD_185784 | JGI IMG/M metagenome (GOLD analysis project Ga0208409, IMG submission 185784) | Marine microbial and viral communities from oxygen minimum zone, Eastern Pacific Ocean - ETNP201406SV201 (SPAdes) (version 2) | ecosystem: Environmental > Aquatic > Marine > Oceanic ...
TAGACCATCGTCGCCTGCATCTTCCATTAACATCTCACTATATCCAATAATCGCATTGAGTGGGGTTCGCAGTTCATGACTTATCTTGGCTAGGAAATCACTTTTAGCCTCGCTAGCAGACCTTGCTTTTTCCATTTTTATCTGCATATCCTTCTGCATCTGAGAGATACATGATTCTATGAACGCCTTAGCTCGTTTGTGCTTTGGTTTTCTGAACAGAACTTCAGGAGGGCCCTCTTCCAGTAGTCTTCCTTCGTCAAAGAGAATTGCTCGATCGGCAACTTCTACTGCAAAACCTACTTCATGTGTTACGACGATCATCGTAATATCGCGTTTTGCAAGATCTATCATAACATCTAATACTTCCTTAATCATCTCTGGGTCTAGTGCAGATGTAGGTTCATCAAAGAGCATAATCTTTGGATCCATCGCCAGAGCACGAGCTATAGCTACACGTTGCTGCTGTCCACCAGAAAGCATAGAAGGATACTTGTTTGCCTGTTCAGGAATACCTACTCTCTCAAGAAGTTCAAGTGCTAGTTTATTGGCCCCCTCCCTAGACATACCTTTGACTCTCCTTGGAGACATCGCGATATTGTCTATAATGGTCAAATGTGGATACAAATTGAATTGCTGAAAAACAAAACCAATATCGGTTCGAAGAGCGCCTAAATCCGAAATGCTAGTTCCCTCATCAACTGTTATTCCATCTATTACTATTTGGCCTGTTGTTTGCGGTTGAAGGCGGTTCAAAGTCCGAATAAATGTTGATTTGCCGGAACCGGAAGGGCCCATGATGACTACTATCTCTCCTCTTTCAACTTCCATTGTAATGCCTTTCAGGGCCTGGAAATCTCCATAATTGACTGTTACATCCTTCGTTGATATTATAGCGTCAATACTCATGTCATTTCTCCTCCGCCTTCGTTCTTCAAACCAAGGCTCTTCTCAATACGCTGAGATATCTTAGATAGATAGAAAGATACTATCCAAAATATCATCCCTACAAAAAGTAATGCCTCTGGATACAGTCCCACAAATTCCCACTGAGCGGGAAGGACCTTGGCAACTTGGAATGCATCGTGGATACCAAGTAAATGAATCAATGAAGTGTCTTTCCACAAACCAATCATGTTACTGACGATCGCAGGCATTGTAGTTCGTATTGCCTGGGGAAGAATAATCAGCATATTTATCTCTGTAGTGGATAGGCCCAAGGAAAGAGCGGCTTCCTGCTGACCTGCCGGTACGGCCTGTATACCACCTCGAAGAATCTCAGCCAAGTAACAACCTGAGAATAGAGAGAGAATCAAAATTGTCCTAGAAACCCGATCTGCGTCCCAAACTGGAAAGAGCACGTCAGGCAGTAGAATATATGCAATAAACAGCCAAGCGACCAATGGTCCTGAGCGAACCGTCTCAATTATCGCTACACTGGGCCAACTGAATATCGGAAGACTGCTTCTTCTACCAAAGGCAAGGGCTATTCCCACTCCAAAACCCAGCACTATGGCTGCACTTGAAAGTATGAAATTGAGGAACAGACCACCCCATTCCCCAGGAGAAACACCTTCTTCCCCAGGCGGATCAAGAAAGTATATGGTCAATATGAAGATTACAACTCCGGAAACTGTGAGTATCTGATGAAAGAAATTCACTTGGTATTCTTCAGCATCCTTGTAGTAGTGGTGTGAAATTAGGAAGGAAGCATACGTTACAAACAATGCTCCCAACAATCGATACAGTGTTTTGTGGTAATCATAATACGAGATTGTGCCCTCGGGACGGATATTCTGCGTTGCGGCAATCACGCTGCAAATCGCAAAGACTGTGAATGGAATCAGGAATTTTCGGCGCTTCTCACCTAAACTTCCATAACCGCTTCCAAACAAGGCTCCTATCATGAAAACTGGTGGCCAGAGCCTCTTTATTTCCATGCCATGACTAGTAAAGAAAGGACCAAACACTAGCATGCGCCGATTTACCCAGATAACTTCCCAGTTCGCACTGAAAAAGACGAAATTTATTATTCCTTCCAGGAAATTGAATATAATATAAAAACAAAATAAAGTTGTTATGATATTAGCCCTATTATTGAATAGATTATCTCGATAGAGATAACTTAGATAGGCGAATGAGGCCAAGGAAAGAAAGATGAAAATATCACCGAGAACTAGAGAATCAAATGGTTGTTCCCAAAAAAACCATGACCTGGACTTTTGAATCGATAATCCAGTGTAGATAAAAATAAATGACATAAAGAATGCTAGTTTGGTATGTAAATTCTTGTCTACTGGTTCATAATCTGAAAACCAGACCGATAGGTAATCTGCGAAAGACTTTGAATTACTCATATTTTCACACTCGTTACTCTACTGTTTATGTAATTCATTATTCCCGAAATCATCATACTCCCAACCTGATAAGTGATTAGCAACATAATGAAGGCTGGAACTGCCTGTCCAGCATTGTTGACGATAGTGGTAGTAACTGAAAAATGATCACTGAAACTGATAATCATTGCCAGACTTGAATTCTTCCAGCAATTGAGGTATTGATTGTTCAACGGAGGTATCATACTGCGGAGAGCCTGAGGCAGGATAACCAAACGAAGTCGTTGGAATGGTGACAGCCCTAGTGATATTGCTGCCTCAACCTGTCCCCTTGGAAGCGATTGAATGCTGCCTCTAACTATCTCAGCCACCTGCACACTGGTATAGATCGTTAGGCCAATCATCAATGCAATAAAAGGCGAAGATACCTCCTCTCCTCCCTCGAAATACCATGACGCATAGCCAAGATTTGGTTGCACAAGTACAGGTTGCTCGATCTCAACCGCCCATTTCAATAACAAAGATAAAAGCAGTAATGTTCCAACCCACAGATACATTCTCTGACGTAAACCTTCATCCGAATCATCAACACCATCTCTATCCAGACGTCTTGTGAGTACGTGGAGAACAACAAATGGAATAATGAAAACTATGATAAGAGAGAACAGATTCCTAAATGGGTCGCAAGATGAACCGAAAAAACAGAAGTCTACAATAATTCTAGGAAACATAATCGTACGATTACTGATAAAAACCCAGTCCCAAAGAATCCACATTTCATTGAATCTCGGGAGTATATCTCCCAGAATTGTTAGCCAGAAGAATAACTGGACCACCAAAGGCATGTTACGGAAGAATTCGACGTACCCTTCCGCCAGTTTAGAAAGTAAAAGATTGTTTGACAGGCGGGCCACTCCGACAAAAACACCGATAATTGTACAAAATAGAATACTTATCAGAACCACACGGACTGCATTGGATATGCCCACCGCATAGAACTTCCATCTGGAGTCCTGCAATTCTGTTTCCCATGGCCAATCATTGGACAATTGAAAACCTGAATTCTCATCCATGTACTCCAAACCAAAATACCATGATTTGTCAGTCTGATTGAGATAAACCAATTGCAAAACAAAATACAAAATAAAAGGCGTTAAGGCCACTACTGAGAGATACTGTGCGTTCCTGTCGGATTCTTTAGGATTGAAACTTCCACTCTTTAGATAGTAAACACCACTAAAGACTACTGATGAAAATAAAACGGGCAGCCAGAAACTTAGAGTGTCAATGGCTGGATTAGTTAGGGCAAAGATCCAATCATAGAATTGTGGAACTCCATTGGCCCCATCCTGAAGTAAAAGTAATGCTTGTCTAAGAAAATTTACGCATAAACGGTAATAAAAATAAATAAAGATTATAAGAAGCCAATTGTTGAATAAGAAATCCCTAATATGAAATAACAGTTTGTCAGGTTGCTTTCCAACCTCAGTCACATAATCTCGAAAACGACCAATGTACGACATTAAATATCAAACTCATAATGACCACTCCGAAAGGGGGATTTAACACGGGAGGGCCCCCCCAGGATGAACCCAGGGGGACTTGCGTCCTCATCTAACTTACTAATAGTATGCTAGTGAGAAAATTTACCTCATTGGAGGTGCGTACTGAAGTCCGCCTTCCCAATAAGGTGCGTTTTGACTTCCTGCACGATCAATCAGACAGTCGCCTGAAGAATCGAAAGTACAGAAAGATTCTGTGTATGCTTCTTCGTAGTTACCTACTGCTGCCAAGACACTTTGCATCCAGGTTGCTGAAAGCGGGTTTGCCTCAGTACCAAGACCCAGGTTGTTGTTTAACAATCGGTCATTTGCTGGTATCGACATGTTTGCATCAGCATAGTTTGCGCTGGTTATACCAAGTTCCTCTGCAGTCAACATACCAAACCATACCCAAGTTACTACATCGTTCCAGTCATCATCGTTATCACGAGTGGCTGCAGCGAGTGGTTCTTTGGATAGAAGTTCAGGCATGATTGCCGAGTTTGGAACTGCGGCTGTGTCCAGACCGAATTTCTGTGCGACCATAGCTGACATATCTCCGGTCCATGCATCACATGATCCATCTTCGAACTGTGCTTTAGCTGTAGCGGCATCATCGGAATTTACTGCAGTGTATTCCATGCCATTAACGGCAAAGTAGTCTGCAATATTTCCTTCAGTCGTGGTACCAATTCCGACACATATCTTTGCTCCATCCAACTCTAGTGCAGATGTTGGAGCTGTCGCATATGCATCTGTATTGACCAGAATTCCCTGACCGTCATAGAAATTGATTCCTGCGAAGTCGGCGTTCAGATCTGCGTCACGGCTGGTTGTCCAGGTCGTGGTTCTGATCAGAACATCGATTTCCTCAGAAGCCAAAAGTTCGAAGCGGTTTGATCCAGTTGCCAATACGTATTCAATGGTATCAACACCTATTGCGGCTGCAACGGCTTTACAGTATTCGATATCAAGACCAGTGTATGTTCCATCTGCTTCCAGATATCCCATACCATACTGTGAGTCCTTTACACCACATTTCAACGAACCGCGTGCTATGACTGTGTCAAGCGTGCTTGTGCTTTCGGTTCCTACGGGGTCAACTGTGTCATCAGTATCATCTCCGTCGTCGCTAACGCAGCCCGTAAAGGCAACACTAGCCATCATAAGCATTACTATTAGTGCGTAGATTTGCTTCATATACGTCTGATGACGAAAGGACGATATATAATACTAACTCTTTTTCACGAGGATACTATATACGATATTTAACATATCTAAATCATGCGATTGACGAAGTCCTTAATCCGGTCCCTTATCTCGTCTCTTGCATTTATATATTCATCGTCAGAATTCGGATCGGTGATTGGCCAGTGTTCCCTTACGCACTTCTCAGGCCAAATCATCGTAACACAGGCCTCATTTGCTGAATCGCAAAGTGTGATTGCATAGTCTACTTTCTTCCAAGGCACGTCATCTAGATGTTTGGAAGTCTGATCCGATATATCCAGACCAATTTCCAGCATAGCTTTGACAGCTCTGGAACTAAGCCCTTCGGGGTTAGTACCGGCACTTAGAACTGTAAGCCCGGATTTCATATTTTTGAGCCATCCTTCGGCCATCTGGGAACGGGCTGCATTACCAGTGCAGACAAACAGTACTGATACCACTCAATACGATTAGCATCGTCTATAAAATATTGGAACTGGTACGTCTATTGTACTCTGTCCCACCTTATCTTTTTTTGTGGCAAATGGTAGTTCAGAACGGAATTTTAGCTTAGGCACCCCTGTGCAAAAACTTTAAAAGGTGGAACCAATAAGAACCCTACTTATGGTGTATCTAACAAAGAAGACTACACGAGGTCAACACTACTACTACCTCGTCAAGTCTTTCAAGTATGACAGACGCGTCGAAAAGGTCCAATTGTACCTCGGCTCAGAAGAGCCTAATGAGAGTGAATTAGAGCAATTGAAACTGAAGCACACCATAGAACTGGAATTAGCTGCGATTGAACGCATGGCGCTGATGTCATCCGAGACTTATAGAACTCCATATCTCAAGAAAGACGAGATACTAGGAATGGAACGAATGCGTTTCCTGAACCGGGCCCTACACCGAATACAGGATCCTCGTGAAAGAGCGCAAGAAGCTGCTCTGAACAGCATCCAGACCATAAGTGGCAACATGGCACTATCATCCAATCCATTACCCACTGACAATATCGAAGCCATCTTTGAACAGGACCGAGCTCCTCCTGGAGTTCCTCTTTCCAAGGTATTGGAAGCCCTAGCGCTGAGAAGATTACATGGCGAGATCTCGGAAAGAGTTGCAAGGCTTGACAAGAAAAATATATTGAAATTACACCTGGATCTGTTTGAAGGTACCGGTAAAGGTGGTGTCCTGAGAGAGGATTCAGCCAGCCTACCTGGTTCTGCATTCATGCCACCTCCGGCAATCTTGGTGGAAGATGAATTGGAAGGTGTGTTGCAATGGTGGCATGACCCCTCCCCTCTGCATCCGTTCGAAAGAGCTGTGTTGTTCCATCACCGATTCCAACAGGTCAGGCCATTCGAATCAGGCAATGGTCTGGTTGGAAGACTGATTCTGGATGGAATGCTAATGCGCGCAGGACTCTCAGCGACCAAATGGAAGAAGGAAGACCGAACGGCCTACCTTTCAGGATTAGTCGCAGGAGATCGTGGAGACCGCACCAAATTAATTGAAACCTTCTGCAAAGCCTACCGGGATCAACATCGACCTACCATTGATGGTGACAAGGGGGCATTACGTATTTCACCTCAACAAGCTCAATTGGAGGCCTTCTGATTGAGGCTTCTCGAACTTGAGTTCGAGAATTTTAAATCCTTCAAAGGCCACGTTACCGTCCCCCTCGGACCCGGATTCACATGTATAACTGGACCTAACGGTTCAGGCAAATCCAACATAACTGATGCGATTCTTTTCATCCTTGGTTCCAGATCCACGAAGATGCTTAGGGCACGCAGACTGAAACAGCTGATTAATGGATATCAGGAAGGGAGCAAGAAGAAAACAGGGCCTAAATCATGCAGAGTGTCGATGGTCTTTGATAACAGTGACCGCTCTCTGGCAATCGAAAAGGATCAAGTCACCTTCACCAAAGGTATCCGGTTACGTGGCAAGGATACTGTAACCTACTATCAACTGGACGGAATCAAATCAACGGCTAGCGAATTCGATGCTCTATTCTCGAGAGCAGGACTTTACGCGACCGGCTACAACATCATTCAGCAGGGTGATGTCATTCAAACATCGTTGATGGGGGGGAGGGAAAGACGCCGCAAGATCGAGGATGTGGCTGGCATAACTGCGTATGATAATCGTCTTAGAAAGACCCGGAGTGCACGAAATTCAGTTGAAGCCGACCTGACACTCCTGAACGAACGAGCCAAGGAGGCCAAGCGAACTCTGAACCAACTTGAACGTGAAAAACAGGATGCAGAGAAACTGGAGAAAATAATCGAGGAGATAAAGGAAAATGAACTACTTCACAGATTCCGTATGGTCTTTGACCTAGAGGCGGAAATCGAATCTCGGCGAGAAATAGTGGACAAGTATACTGAGGAACTGGAAGAACTTGAGAAGGAACAATATCAGAGAAAACAGGATATTGAGGATAATCAAGAGAAATTCGAGGATGTGGAGAAGACCATCGCCGTCTCGGGGGGAGATAAGGCCCGTGAATTACAAGAGGAACTGGACAAGGTCAGAGTTGCACTGGCACTGGCTGAAAGAAATGCGGATGCGGCGCACAAGGACTTGCAGGAACTGGAAAAAGCAAGGAAATTACTGAGTCAGGACCACAAGATTGCATCGAATGAACTCAAGGAACTGACGGATGAACTGGAAAAGAGTTCAAAGAAAGTCAAGAAACTTGAAAGTGAGGTAACGGCCAAGGTTACACGGCTGAGTGAATTGGAGGGGGCTGCCGCCAGTGATTCGGAGGCGGTGTCTAACCGGCGCAACAATCTGGAGAAACTTCGCAAAGATGCTGGTGAACTTGAAATGCAGAGACATCGACTAGAAGGTGAAAAGGAACAACTTGAACTTCAGCTGACAAGTGCCAAGGAACAGGTAAGTCGTTCAAGACAATGGCTGGAATCCATTGTGACGGATGTCAAGGAAGCCGACTTCCAATTAGAGGATCTACAGGTCGGACGTGAATCAACTGCCAAGAACCTAGACAAGATTAAAACCAAACACAAGACTGTGCTTGAAACAATAGAATCCCATCAGAAACGTCTGACAAGTATCGAAGCCCAGCTACGAGACGAATCCATGAAATTAGCCTCTCAGGAAGCCGCACAGAGGGCCAGAGAGGAATTCGGAGGATATGCCAAAGGTGTCAAGGCGGTTTTACAGTGCCGTGATGAGGGAAAACTAAAGGGAATCATAGGCACTATTGCCGAACTAGGGAGAGTGGATGAAGAATATGCCACTGCTCTGGAAGTAGCTGCTGGTGCAAGATTACAATCAATCGTCACTGAGAACGACATGGCAGCGGCGGAGGCCATTCAATTCCTAAAAAGGAACAATATCGGGCGGGTTCGTTTCCTGCCCTTGAATAAGATTCACGCCTACAAACCAAGTGCTCATGCCTTACTTATCGCCAAGAAGGACGGCGCTATCGGTTTTGCCCAGGATCTGGTCAAATTCGATTCACGTTACAAGGATGCATTCGGCAATGTCTTTGGAGATACGGTAATCATGGAATCTCTTGATGATGCAAGAGAACATCTGGGCAAGGGCCGAATGGTAACACTACAGGGAGAATTACTGGAAGGCGGGGGCGCTCTGGTCGGAGGTGCTGCACCACGTACCGGAATCCACTTTGGAACGTCCGATCGTGATGATATAGATGAATTGACGACATGTATCCGGAAGCTAGAGGCTGAAAAGCTCCAGATCTCAGCTGAACTTGGTGAACTGGTCGAGGAAGCTGGACAATTGGCCACTGCTAGGCAGGAACTGGAAAGTGAAAGAGCTGCGTTCCAGACCCGTGTTACGGACTATGATGGAAGGGCCGAGGAGATCAAGAAACGACACCAGGAGGCTGAGGAGGCCCTCAAGTCCCGTGAAGGAATGGTAGAGGCGTTACAGGGAGAGATCATCGAAAGGACCGGACTGTTGGAAAAACTGGATGGAGAGATTGGTGCAGTTGCAGGCGACATCAACCAGGCCACCAAGGACCTACAAGCTGTAGCTGATGGAAAATCTTCCAAGGTAATTGGTGAACTACAGACGGGGCTGGATGACACTCGTGAGGATCTATCTGGTAAACAGGCCAGTCTAGCAGCATTGACTGCCAAAGTAGATGCTGTCAAATCCGAAGTCGGACGTTTGAAAGGAGAACTGGACATTAATCAGAGCGACCAGAAAGATTTGGAGGAGACTCGCAAGACCGAGAGCCGCAAATCGAAGGAACTGGAGAAACAGTTGAAAGCTCTTCGTAAAGAGGAGGAGGAGAAATTCAAGGCATTGAAGGGACTGCGAGACCAAAGGGACGAATTGCACGACCTCTTGACCAACTTGAAGACCGAATTGGACGCCAAACAGGAACACAGACGCGGTCGCAAGCATGCAGCAGATGACCTTAAAGTGGAAATCGCGACAAGGGAACCAAAATTGGTGGAGGCCAAGGGACGAATTCCAAAAGACACCAAGACACCATCAACCGTTCCCAGTAGAGAAAGGCTTGAATCACGTAAGGAAAGTCTGGAAAGGGACCGTAATCGCCTGGGCAACGTCAACATGTTGTCACTGGAACATTATCGCCAAGAGGCAGAAAGATTCGATGAGATCAAGAAGCATCGTAAACAACTGAACGAGGAGGTGCGCCGGCTGGATGGACTGGAAAAGAAGATATCCGCTATGAAAGAAAACCGGTTCATGGGGGTCTACAAGAGTATCGGAGAGAGTTTCAAGACCTCCTTCAGGGAGATAACTGGTGGGGGAGAGGCATGGTTGGCACTCGAGAATGAGAAATCACCATTCGAAGGTGGTTTGACAATCAAGGCCAGAATGCCGCGTAAGAAATTATACCCTGTCGAGGCCCTTTCAGGTGGTGAAAAATCACTGGTCTCGATGGCCTTCATATTCGCTATACAAGGATATGACCCCAGTCCATTCTATCTTCTAGATGAACCCGATCAGAATCTGGACGGAGTCAATACTGAAAATATCGGGAGGGCAATCGCATTACAGGCCAATGTTGCCCAGTTCCTAGTGGTCAGTCTGCATCATGCGGCCCTTCGCGAGGCGGATAACGTCATCGGGGTGTTCATGGGAGACGATGGAGTATCACACTTGCACCAGATAAGAGACGTTGAAACGTTCCTTACATCATTACCCTCTGAGGCGGAGGTGGGTGCATAAGCCAAGTGTTGAACCACCTGCTATTCCACAAGGCCATGATCGGTATTGATACTGAAAAGATCGATCAATATATCGAGATCGCTGGCTCTGCAAGCTCGGCTGCCGAAGTGGCAACCATAGATGATCCCTTTGCAAGAAGCGTGACGCTGCTTTTCATGCTGGTCAAGGAACATGGTCTTGACCCCTGGTCACTGGATATGAAACACCTGATCCAGGAATACCAGAAATATGCACTCAGGGATGATGACCTGGACCTTCCTCTAGCTGGTTCAGTTCTAGGTTGGGCCTGGGACGTCCTCAGATTGAGGGCCACCGGGGCCATCGAAGCCACTGAACCGATACCTGAACCTCAACCTGAATGGATAGACTTTGATTTTGGCTGGGAACCGACCTATTCTGAGCAACTGGATGACTGTGCAGAACCACCAATAGAGGAAAGTGTGCTATTCAGGGGAGAAAGGCGAGTAACCTTGATGGAACTGGTCGGAGCTCTGGAGGATGCTCGTAATGCAGAGATGGAACGTAAGGCCAGACTTGAACGCAGGAAACAGTTGCGTGAAGCCCGGGAAGATGTATTGTCGGACATAGCCGATAGAATAGGTGAAAGACTGCATAGTGATGATCCAACCCAATACAAAGAGAAAGTCTGGCAGAGAATCAACGAGTTAAATGGTAAGCCGATACCTATCGGGGACCTCCTGGACAGGCCAGAGAAGGCGAGTGTGGTACGAACCTTCGTTGGTTCACTGTTTTTGGCGAGGGAAGGACGAATTGACATCATCCAGAAGGATCTGGAAAGTCACAGTATCTATGTCAAGAATCTGGAGAGTGCCGGATGAGTGAATTGATGGCTGTGGAAGCGGCCCTCTTCTCGGCTGGAAGAGCACTCGACGCGACCGAGGCTGCAGAAGCCACGGGACTTTCCCGTAACAAGGCCCTAGGGGCTCTGGAAGCACTTGTGGAATTATACAAGACCCGGGAAGGTGCGCTGGAGATTGTTAAACTGGGTCACAAATACGCTTTGCAGCTGAAACCCGAGGCAATCGAATATGGAAGACGGCTTGCGCCTCAGGAGATTCCAGCCTATCTGCTTCGAACTCTGGCACTAATCGCTCACGAACAGCCGATGTTGCAGACCGAACTGAAGTTCAAACTGGGCGACAAGGTCTACGAACACGTTGGTGAATTGCTGGAATTGGGGATGATCCAGCGCGAACCTAAGGGAAGAACGTTCGAATTGAGTGTGACGGCGGCATTCATGGAATATTTCGGTATCGATGCCGAGAGTCAGGCCGAGATGAAAGCTTATTTGGAACAAGCATTGACCAGTTGATGAACGGGCCTGGAATACTTGAACTGGTTGTCATTATTTTTCTTCTGTGGGTGCTGTTAGGTCCCCAGAAGGTGATGGAGGGGGCTCGAGTCTTGGGAAAGGCCTATCGTCAATTCAGAGGTTATGGAGCTAACTTGGGAAGTGGCAAGGTGACAGAGAAGGAACGGGTGCGAGCCTCGGCAGAGAGACTGGGAATCGACACCTCAGGTATGGATATTGAGGAAATAAAGCTTGTAATGGTTGAGAAACTGTCAAGAGAATGAACCATAATGTCTAAGACATTATGTCATAAGTTTGATATAGGCTCTTTTTTCCATGACTGATTATGAATGCGGTAAAATCAGTAGCACTAGCTGTTGTGTTTTTGCTATCTGCTCTGGTTCCGGCTATAAATGTCGATGCGGGAAATGATGCGCGAACCGACACAGATACTGGTTACCTTAGTGAAAAATGGAGAGCTGGGCTGGGAACTGGTCTTGGCGCCCTGAATTCGATAAAGAGCGCCGATATCGATGCTGATGGAGAAGATGAACTGGTCTTTGGAAATTCACAAGGTTATGTTCACGTCCTGGACTGGAATGCCAGTGCTGGCGCATTCTCGGAAGAATTCCAATCTGTTGACATGGGTGGTGCCGTAAAAGGAATGGAGATTGCCCAGATAGATGACGATCCACAACTGGAGATTGCAATTGGCTATAACTGGAACTCGGATTCCGGGAAGGTCAAGATTATCGACGGGATTTCCTTGTTGGCCGAAGCTAACTGGTCCTCCGGTGTCTCATGGTCCCATACCCAGTGGACCGAAGGATGGCCCTACGGTATAGCCATGGGCGATCTGGACGGAGACAACCAGACCGAACTGGGAATGAGTGCTGATCGAGGATTCCTGTGGGTGGTCGACACCAATACCCCCGAGATCTATGTTGGAAGAGATATCACTGGTGATGAGGCTGAATGGTACATGGACGTCGGGGCCAAGACCGGGGGAAATACCCTCGAAAACACTTGGGGACTTACATTCGGCCAATTTGATGATGATGAGGCCATGGAAGTGGCCATTGGAAGCAAGCAGGGCTGGGTAGCCATATTCGACGGTGAGACCGAAGAAATGCAATGGAAAATGGACATGGACGGTAACAACGCTGCTGACAGCCTATGCTACAGCATGATCGCGGCTGACCTCAATGGAAATGGTATCGATGAATTAGTGGTGCCTCAGCAAAGTAAGATCACTGTCTTCATAGATGGAGACCGGGATGTCAGAGTTGATGACACGGATGTCAATAGCGGATACGGATTGGACAACGTGGATCTTTTTGGAAATGATAACGAAGAACTGATAGTTGCTGATAGTAGCGGAAATATCAGAATTATGAGTCTCTCTAGCGATGAATCTAGCCTGATAACCCATCAGGAATGGAATAGCGGATATACAATGAACGCTGGTGGTGGCGTCACGGTGTCAATGAATGGTCATGACAATCCATGGATCATCCATGGCGGTGATGCAGGAGTGCTAGTTGCCTGGGAGATTCCTTCACAGTCCCAACATTCACTAGTGTGGAAGAGTGAATCGGGTAGCAATGGTGATCAGACCTTGTACAGCCTTGAAGGTGGGAACAATTACGCCGTGGCCATGGGTAACATAGATGATGATGATAACCTGGAAATACTGGTTGGTGCCGGTGGTTCCGGTTCTGGAAGGGTATATGCCTTTGATGGTAAGACCTATGAGACGGACTGGGTCAGTCCAAACCTGAATAAGCTTCCGATGGGAATTGCAGTGGGAGATCTCAACAATGATGGTGACAATGAGATTGTTGTAACCACCGGAATCCCTGGTGAACCAATGGTAGAAGGTGAAGGTGGAGATGGCTATCTCCACATCTTCGAAAGAAATGGCGGAGGCACCTTTAGCCAAGCCTTTCAGAGCGGAAATATCGATGCTGCTCTAGGCGTTACTATCGTAGAACTTGATGGTTCTACCTATCCTGAGATCGGGATCGCAACGGGCTATCTGGAAATAGTTGACGCGACCTCAGGGACAACTGACCTGCATGGGGAGGTCAGGATCTGGGGATATGGTGGTTCAAGTTATTCAGAAGAATGGTCTTCCGGTGATCTGGAACAGATCGTAGGTGGAATCGACAGTGGTGACCCTGATGGAGATGGGGATAACGAACTCGTGATTGGAACTGGTGGAGATAATAGGGGAAGTAACCAAGATACAGCCGAGGTGCGCGTCTATCACCATTTAGGCGGTACTTATGCTCTTGACGGCTCGGTTATTGATGCCGGAAGGTACTACGCCTTTGGTATCGATGTCGGGGATGTCGACAATGATGGTGAAGAAGAAATAACAGTCGGGACCGGGGAATATGGGGAGAACAAACCCCGATTAAGCGTATATGATGGAAGTTCACACAGTGTGGAATATTCCAAAAGTGTTGACAGTAGTTCCGTATGGGGTGTGCGTAGCGGTGATTTCGATAGCGATGGATTTGCGGAATTAATCTACGGGACCTCAGGGGGTGAACTGTTCATCTATGATGGTGAGACCGAGGATTTCGAGGCCAAGACCAGTGCCCTTTCTGGTAAGGCCGGCCATTATGGTGGGATAGCAATCGGGAATGCGAACGGTGAGGGGCCTATGGAGATGGTGGTTGGAAGTACTGGCTACATGTGGCTATTCACGACCGAGGGGGAGACCAACAAACCCGATCTGGCAATCGAAGGAACTGAGATATTCTATTCCCCTGAGGAACCGGACGAAGATGAAGATATCCTAATCAACATGAGTATCATAAATTATGGTGGTTCCGACACGGCCAAGTGGAGAGTGAAGATCTACGATGGTGACCCCGATGCAGGTGGAAAGAAACTAACGGAATTCAGTTGCGATGCGACTCAAACCGACCAACGTGACGGATGCAAAGCCCTCAGCAGTGGTGAATCTGCATCCTTCGAGATTATCTGGTATGGAATTCAAACCGACCCAGGATATCATGAACTTTATGGTCTGGCAGAGGATACCAACTCACCCAGACAGGAAACCAGGTTCAGTAATAACAAGGATTTCACCACCATAGAGATCGAGGAGATACCGAATGACCGACCGGTCATCGTGGCCTCGACAGACAAGACCGTGCTCTGGGTGGATGAGGCGGTCCGGATAGATGCCGGGGACTCATATGACAATGAGACGACCGATAACCAGGCTGACCGGACCGATAGTGATGCCGATCTGGGCTATCGTTACTACTTCGATGGAAGCTGGACCTCCTGGATGTCGGACTACACATGGGACGTCAGTTTTTCAAGTCCTGGAATGAAAGAAATCAAGGTTGTGGCCCGGGATGAGAGACGGAAGGAATCCGAGGAATTGATTATTACGGTCGAGGTCAAGGCAAACACCCAACCGGTTGCCGTCCTGACATCGAATATCAGCGAGATCGTGGAAGGTGGTTTCGTCACTTTTGATGTCAGCCAGTCCTATGACCCTGATGATCGTGCAGAACTTGAATGTCGTTTCAGCTTCGGGGACGCGGTTTATTCAGATTGGGTCACAGAAGGGCAGACGGTACGACTTTACCAGAACGCCTTCTTCAATGGACCCAATGGTGGGGAATTACAGATTGATAGCGGAGAGGAAGTCCTACGGGACAATTTCGGGATAATGCG
>Ga0208409_1000614_pt1 | contig 15296 bp, 15 predicted proteins | sample ETNtaG_29_FD_185784 | JGI IMG/M metagenome (GOLD analysis project Ga0208409, IMG submission 185784) | Marine microbial and viral communities from oxygen minimum zone, Eastern Pacific Ocean - ETNP201406SV201 (SPAdes) (version 2) | ecosystem: Environmental > Aquatic > Marine > Oceanic ...
TACACTAATATATTTGTATTCTTATTGACTATATATAACGAACTAGATTGATATGTTAAATTCTGTATTACGAACAACCTGGCCACTATTTCTTGGGGTTCTTTTTATTGGACTAGGTAACGGCCTTCAGGGTACGCTAAGTAGTTGGCGTGCTGATTTTGAGGGTTTCTCTGTTATAACTACCGGTTTGGTAATGTCTGGATATTTCGTTGGCGCTCTTTTTAGCTCCCTTTTGTCGCCTGGACAAATTAAAAAAACTGGCCAAATCAGAACATATGCCGCCTATGCCTCGATCGCATCAACTGCGATATTGATTCAGATATTATTTATTGAGCCACCAGTTTGGTTTATTTCTCGCTTCCTTTCAGGTTTTTGTATCGCAGGAATCATGATTATTGTTGAGGGTTGGTTAAATTCTATCTCATCTAACGAGAATCGAGGACAAATTTTCTCGGTGCATATGATTGTTGTCTGGGGTAGTTTAGCTCTAGGGCAAGGCTTATTTGTTGTTGACAATCCTGCAGGCGTTAATTTGTTTATATTAGCATCTATCTTGCTGTCTATTTCTTTAATACCAATTCTTTTGGCCAATATTAAGGCTCCTGATAATGAAATCCAGGAAACATTGAGTGTAAGGAATTTATGGCGAGCCTCACCTTCAGGAATAATCACTGTAGGTTTCTCTGCGCTTGCTTCTGCTGGATTTTTTGGGGTTGGAACAATATATGCAATCAAGTCAGGATTGTCTATATCTGAAACAGCAATCTTTATGACGTTATTTATCGGCTTTGGTGCGCTCTCTCAATGGCCACTAGGCTGGCTTTCTGATAAAATTGATCGCAGAAAGGTTATTCTATTGTGTTGTGCCGGTGTTATAGGTATTTGTATAGTTTTAGCTATTTTCGAATTCAATACAACCGCTTTCTTATTAATTAACGGTTTAATAGGTGCGAGCACTTTACCTTTATATTCTATAGGTGTGGCTCAAACTAACGATCGCTTAGAGCCAAAACAAATGATTAGTGCAAGCGGAACGATAGTTCTTGTTTATAGTGTTTTTGCGGCACTAGGTCCGCTCACTGTCAGTTTCTTTCTCAGTAGTTTTGATCAGTTTGGTTTTTTATTGTTTTTAGGTATTGTGCACATCACAATTGCAGTTATTGTCCTTCTGATGATGTTTGTTCATAAGGATGTTGAAGATACTGAGCAGGCAAACTTCCAGGTTATGACGCATCGACCTAGCACGGTCGCTATGGAAGTGATAGCTGAAGAGGCTATAGAATCACAAACGGAATGAAATTTATACTAGCTACTGATAGTTTGATTGTAACCAGTTGTCCTCTGGATAATGGCTATTCTGATCTACAAAATGAAGGGTAAAAGCTTGACGAGATTTTGAAGAACTATTTGCGGCACTGTAGTGGGGCAATTGTCCATGCAATACAATTAAAGTGCCAGCTTCAACTTCAAATATATCTAAGGGCTTTTTGGGCCAAGGTTCCTCATCCAAAATATCAAATTCTGTACCTCCGTTAGATGATAAGTGAAAGCGTTTCTTTAGTGGAGTTTTGTGTCCACCAGCTAACGCTTGAAGACAACCATTTTCTCTATCGGCTTTTTCTAAGGCAAACCAAAACCCAATACAACTCATAGGTTCAGTATACAAAAAAGTTGAATCCTGATGAAGTCCAACCTCACCTCCAATTCCTGGTTGCTTGAAGATATGCATTGATTGTAAAGCTCTTGGTTTTTTCATGCCAAGTTGCTTTGCCAGTCCAGTAAGACCTAGCTCTTTGGTTATTTTTTTATATATAGGGTCTAGTATGTGTTGAGCATGGCCAATTTTATTAATGGCTACCTGCTTGGGTACAGTTAGATTGCCATCCTTATCTATCGCCTTTTCCTCAAAGAAAAAACGTATTTGGTCACCTGAACCTAAAAAATAATCATCGCTAGCTCTTTCTTGCTCATTTGTAGTGAAAATCGTGCGCCTCGATGGTGGCTGAAATTCTTCAATCAAGTAACTTGCGCGATCAATTAAAAGGTTTCTTTGATTACTATCCATAAAATCTTCAACAACTAAATAGCCATTTTTATTAAAAGATTTTATTTGACTTTCTGTAATCATGAATAAAGCTAGTCTTGTCTTAATTTCTAATTAAATAATACCATTATTAAGCTCTAAACCATTAAATCTAGCATTTATTTCTCAAAGAGAAATTTGTAACTGTAAGATCCTAATTGGAGATATATTTTTTATATACCCGTCTAGTAATTTTAGACATTATTTCATAAGAGATTGTGTTGCAATATTCAGCAACCTCATTGATAGCTATGTTGTTGCCAAACAATTCAACTTTGTCGCCGATTTGCGGGTTGGGGATATTTGTAAGATCAACAGTCAACATGTCCATCGAAACTCTGCCCGCTATTTTTGACCTAGTGTGATTAATAAATACCGGTGTACCGTCTTTGGCATGCCTTGGGTAGCCATCTGCATAACCTGCCGCCACTACTCCAATCAACATGTCTTGAGGGCAAATAAAACGTGAGCCGTAACCGACACCTTGTCCTTTTTCGAAATGCTTTATAGAAATAAGCTCAGATGACAATGTCATCGATGGGATTAAGTTTTTTTGATATCTCGCCTCACTAAATGGTGACGATCCATAGAGCATTATCCCTGGCCTGTTATAGTTTTTGTGAGAGTTCCTCCAAGCGACGATACCAGCAGAATTTGCAATTGAGGATTGATGTCCAGTTGAAGCAACAATTTTGTTAAAGCTGTCAATTTGTTTCTGAGTAAATATGTCGTAAGGCTCATCGGCTTTAGAAAAGTGCGTCATTAATACAATTTTATTAACGTTGGCACTATTTTCAAGTAACTTAATTGCCTGATAAAATTCTTTTTCATGAAAACCAAGACGACACATTCCTGAATCATATTTGACAAATACTGTAATCTGTTTTGCAAGTTTTGCCTTAACTAGCCATTCCAGTTGCATCGAGTTACACACAACAGTCATTAAATTGCGTTCTTCAACCAGAGAAAGCTCGCTAAGCTCAAATATTCCCTCAAGAAGCAAGATTGGCGTCTTTTCTATACCAGATTCTCTCAATTCCAAAGCTTCTTCGATACAGGCAACGCCAAAGGCATCGGCCACATTGTCCAGATGTTTTGCTACTCTAATCGCACCATGGCCATATGCGTCAGACTTTATAACTGCAATTGCTTTTGAAGAAGGCGCCAGAGATTTGGCATAAAGAAAGTTATCCTTTATGGATTCAAGATTGATTATAGCGGTGCATGCTCTAGCCATAAATTAATAAATACTAGCTGGCAAATGGATAGCGATTCATTCCAAGGCCCTCTAATGCGATTTTTGGCTCATTATCTGAAACAATGTCGGCAATTAGTTTTCCTGAGCCGGCCGACATAGTCCAGCCAAGCGTACCATGTCCGGTGTTCAGATATAAATTGGGATAAGGCGTTTTGCCAATGATTGGAGGTCCGTCTGGGGTCATTGGCCTTAATCCTGTCCAAAACTCATCGTCACTATTCATGTCTGCTGCCTGAGGAAATAGATCGCCAAAAGAGTGCCGAATAGTGTTACGCGATTTTTGTCTTAAGTCTAGATTATGGCCTGTTAGTTGAGCAGTGCCAGCCACCCTTACTTTATCTCCCAATCTTGTTATGGCAACCTTATATGTCTCATCCAAAAGGGTTGATTGCGGGGCATCTTCTTCATTCACTACAGGTAGGGTTACTGAATATCCTTTGACAGGGTAGACTGGAATATTAATACCTATAGGGTTAAGCAATTGAGGAGAATAACTGCCCAGTGATACTAGATATTTGTCTGATGTTAACTCTCCTCGGTCAGTTTCAATTCCAGATATTTCCTTATTCTTTACATTCAACTTTTCTATGTTAACTTCGAATTCAAATTTAACACCGATTTCGATGCATTTTTTTTGAAGTTCGTTTGTAAATAATAAACAATTTCCTGTTTGGTCGCCATCAAAATATAGGCCTCCGGCAATTTTATCCTTTACGTGACGAAGTCCTGGTTCTATTGCAATACAGCCGTCGATATCTAGAGCATTGTATTTGACATTAAATTTATCTAACACAGCGATATCTTTTCTCGTATCAGTTATTTGTTTGTTAGTTCTTAAAACCTGTAATAAACCTTTTTTCCTTTGTTCATAATCGATATTAGTTTCACTTTCTAACTCGTTCAAGCATTCTTTAGAATAATTTGAGATTCTAAGCATACGAGCTTTATTAATCATGTAGCTTTTATGGTTACAATTTTTCAGCATTTGATAGATAAATTTAATTCTTTTAATATCAAAATATGGATTAATTACAAGTGGGGGGTGTTTACTGAACGTCCATTTTAGAGCTTTAATAGGAATACCTGGGGCCGCCCATGGTGAAGACATCGCATAAGAAAGCTGACCTGCATTTGCATGACTAGTCTCAAGTGCCACGTTATTTTGTCTGTCGACAACTGTTACTTCATGGCCTTCTTTGGCTAGGTAGTAGGCTGATGTGGTACCAATAACGCCACTCCCCAGGATTAATATTTTCATCTAATTTAACATATTTCAAAAAAAATGGATTTTAACATTACTAGAAAACTAAATTTTGTAATTGTATAATCAGCATCAATTATTTGAATATTAGCTACAGAAATATAGATTCACTTAATAGAGATATTTTACGGATAATTTTGGTATGATTTGTCATAGCTAAAAATTTACTGTTGACTTGAAAAAAAGCTCTAGGTTAAAATGGCTCCCTTTTATTTTTATATGTTCATATTATGTTTGATAAATCTTTAGATTTGATTGATATCGACCCCGAAATCGCAAAAGCAATAGGCGCAGAAGAGGCTCGTCAGGAGGCCCATATTGAATTGATTGCGTCAGAAAATTACACCACACCAGCGGTAATGAAAGCTCAAGGTTCGCAATTAACTAATAAATACGCTGAAGGCTACCCTTTTAAGAGGTATTACGGTGGTTGCGAACATGTTGACGTTGTAGAGCAGCTTGCTATTGATAGAGCTAAGGCATTATTTGGAGCGGATTATGCAAATGTACAGCCACACTCTGGTTCGCAAGCTAATGCTGCTGTATTTCAGGCATTAGTGGTTCCAGGTGACACTATCTTAGGAATGAGTTTGGCGCATGGTGGACACCTTACGCATGGCGCCGCACCATCTTTTTCTGGGAAGAATTTTAATGCGATACAGTACGGTTTAAATGCTGATACTGGTGAAATTGATTATGACGAGGTCGAAAGGCTTGCAAATGAACACAATCCAAAAATGATTATTGCTGGTTTTTCGGCTTATTCAAGAATTGTTGATTGGGAAAGATTTAGAGCTATTGCCGATGCAGTTGGAGCGTATTTATTTGTCGATATGGCTCATGTCGCAGGATTAATAGCAACCGGAGACTACCCTTCGCCGATACCTTTTGCAGATGTGGTTACCTCTACCACACATAAAACACTAAGAGGACCTAGGGGAGGGCTAATACTTGCCAGAGCGAATGAAGAAATAGAAAAAAAGCTAAATTCAGCAATATTTCCTGGCACTCAAGGCGGCCCTATGATGCATATCATTGCCGCCAAAGCGATATCCTTTAAAGAGGTAATGGGAGAGGAATTTAAGGTCTATCAAAAGCAAGTAGTCTGTAATGCTAGAGCTATGGCAGATGTATTTATTAGTCGAGGTTATGAGGTTGTTTCAGGTGGCACCGACGATCATTTATTTCTTGTCAGCTTTATAGCGCAAGGTTTAACCGGAAAAGCTGTTGATGCGGCTCTAGATTCTGCCCACATTACGGTGAATAAAAATGCAGTACCGAATGATCCTCAGTCTCCCTTCATTACAAGCGGTATTCGTATTGGCACTCCGGCAGCGACGACACGTGGTTTTAAAGAAAAAGAATGTATCGATCTTACTCACTGGATTTGTGACATATGTGACGACCTCGACAATGATAAAATCATCGAAGAAGTTAAAGTTAAGGTTGAAAGCTTATGTGCAAAATATCCTGTCTATAATTAAATAGATGCGCTGTCCATTCTGCCAATCGGACGATACAAAAGTACTAGACACAAGATTACTTGATGATGGCTCACAAGTAAGGCGTCGTCGAGAATGTATAGCTTGCGGCGAAAGACATTCGACAAGAGAGACTGTCGACCTTAATTTGCCAAGACTTATAAAAAGTGACCAATCTAGACAGTCATTTAATGAGGAAAAATTACGTTCTGGCCTACTAAAAGCACTTGAAAAAAGGCCTGTTGAAACAGCAAAAATAGAGCTTGCAATTCAAAAGATTCAGCGTAAATTAATGGCACAAAATGATCGTGAAGTTCTATCTTCAGTTGTAGGTGAATGGGTTATGGAAGAACTTCACGAGCTCGATGAAGTCGCATATATTCGTTTTGCCTCAGTTTACCGTCAATTCCAAGACATAGAAGCCTTTAAGAGCGAAATAGATAAACTAATGAAAAAATAATATTGCCTTTCATCGAAAGGCATAATAGTTTTATAATTTTCATTGACTAGGTTGGTCTCAATTACCATATTAATTTAAACTATATATTCATGGCTAAAACAAAAGTAGAGTTTGTATGCAGAGAGTGCGGTGCATCGCATTATCAATGGAGCGGTCAATGTTTATATTGCAGAGAATGGAATACATTGGAAGAGGTAGTTCTTTCCCAGTCTAGTATCACAAAATCTACTGCCCTTAAAGACCTCCCGCCATCACAAGTCCAAAACCTTTCTGAAGTAAAAACGCAAACCAATTCTAGATACAGTACTGGTTTAAGTGAGCTTGACAGAACTTTGGGAGGAGGTCTGGTTGATGGTTCTGTAGTCCTTATAGGTGGAGACCCTGGCATTGGTAAATCAACCCTTATCTTACAAGCTCTAGCCTTTGCTAATAAATCACATACCACGCTTTATGTTAGTGGCGAAGAGTCGTCTGAACAGATAAGTAATAGGGCGGTTCGACTTGGAATTGAGGAAGACATACTCTTCGTTAGCGAAACCTACCTAGAAAAAATACTCAAGCTAACTCTGAACGTACAGCCAAAAATTATCGTAATAGACTCTATTCAAACTATGGTAACAGACCAGTCAAGTTCAGCTCCAGGTTCAGTCTCCCAGGTTAGAGATTGTGCTGCTCAGCTTACTCAATATGCCAAACAAACCAACACAATTGTGATTATGATTGGCCATGTAACAAAGGGAGGAGCATTAGCTGGGCCAAGAATATTAGAACATATGGTTGACGCTGTTTTATATTTTGAAGGTGATCCAGGTGGTCGCTATAGAGTTATCAGAGCAGTAAAAAATCGCTTCGGTGCGGTGAATGAAATTAGTGTATTTGCGATGAGTGAAAAGGGCCTTCAACAAGTCAGCAATCCTTCTGCAATTTTTCTTTCCAACCAAAACAACCCATCCCCAGGATCGATGGTTATGGTTGCCCGTGAGGCGACTAGACCATTACTGATTGAAATTCAGGCACTCGTAGATCAATCCAACGGCCCTGCAAAAAGAATTAGCGTTGGATTAGACCAGAATCGTCTCTCTCTACAACTTGCAATACTTCATAAGCATGGAGGAATTGCAACCTTTGATCAGGATGTTTTTGTTAATGTTGTTGGCGGGATAAAGGTAAACGAAACCGCATCAGATTTAGTAGTTATGCTTACCATCGCTTCCAGTCTTAAAGATAAAGTTATCCCTAAAAAATGGATTGCCTTTGGAGAAGTAGGTTTAAGCGGCGAGGTTCGTCCGGTATATAACGCCTCTGAACGTCTATCTGAAGCACAAAAACAGGGCTTTAATGTTGCAATAATTCCTAAAGCAAATGCTCCAAAAAAGTCGCCAAGCGGTCTAAAAATCGTTGCTGTTGAGTATCTATATCAAGCTATAAAATATTTGCTAGAAAGTAAATAAATAATTTATAAATCGATCCCTTTCTGAGCTCTTATCTTTTCACTAAAAGCATGCTTAATATTTATTACTTCGCTAACCGTATCTGCAATTTCAATTAAATTCTTACTCGCAGCTCTTCCTGTGATAACCACGTGTTGATTCTTTGGGCGTCCAGAAAGAGCTTCTAAGATAGATTTTTCGTTAATATAGTTGTAGTTAACCATGTACGTGATCTCATCCAAAACCACAAGACCTATCTCAGAATCGCTTAGAAATTTTTTTGCCTCAGCCCATGCTTCGAGCGCTTTTTCCTTATCAAGCTGTTTATTTTGAGTGTCCCAGGTAAAGCCAGCTTTCATAAGAAAAATACTCACCTCTTTTTGATTCTTCAAAAAAATGTCTTCGCCAGTAACCTGTTCGCCTTTAAGAAATCGAATAACACCAACCTTCATATCATATGCCAATGACCTACAAATCATACCCATTGCTGAAGAAGACTTGCCTTTGCCGTTACCTGTTAATAAAACTACAATTCCCTTGTCAATATTCGCGGCAGCTATACGAGAATCAATGTATTCCTTTTTTCGTTGCATGCGTTTTTTATAAGAATTATCCATATCTCAAGCTTTAGTCAATTTCATACAACATTATCAATTATTTTGCACTTATAAACCACAAAAAACAATACTCGGTCTATTTTCAAAGTCTTAGGTAAAATAGTACGATTTGTCAAAATAAGGAACATTTGATGGATGAAGTTTTTAACTTCAGTGCAGGCCCTGCGGCTTTACCGAGAGCTGTTCTTGAGCGATTAATAAACGAATTGCCGGAATTCAGAGATGCCAAAGCATCTGTTATGGAGATCTCTCATAGAGGTAAAGATTTCATGGCGCTAGCAAAAAAAGCCGAACAGGATTTAAGAGACTTAATGAATATCCCAAATAATTATAAAGTCTTATTCTTGCAGGGTGGTGCTCAGCAACAATTCTCAATGGTCCCAATAAATCTTCTAAGAGGCAAAAAGATTGCTAATTACGCCAACACTGGTCACTGGTCAGAAAAGGCAATCCTTGAGGGATCTAGATATTGCAATGTTAACGTTTGCACAGATAGTACAAGTAATGGTTTTACCGATATTGAAGATTTTTCTTCTTGGAATGTTAATCCTGATGGCGCCTATCTTCACTACACTCCAAACGAGACTATTGCAGGACTTGAGTTTGACTTTATCCCAGAAGTTGATATGCCAGTTGTTGCCGACATGTCTTCATCAATTTTATCTGCACCAATTGATGTTTCTAAGTATGGTTTAATCTATGCAGGCGCCCAAAAAAATATTGGCATTTCAGGGTTAACTGTTGTTATTGTGAGGGAGGACCTATTAGGAGAAGTTGTAGAACAACAACCAGTTTTGTTTGATTACTCCACTCAGGCAAATAATGACTCTATGTATAACACTCCTTGCACTTTTGCATGGTACACAGCTGCGCTAATATTTGAATGGTTAAAAGAGCTTGGCGGTGTTGAAACCATTCATCAACAAAATGAAAAGAAATCACAGCTGCTCTATAGTGTTATCGATTCGAGTAATTTTTACTCAAATAATGTGGCAGAAAGGTTTCGTTCTAAAATGAATGTGCCATTTTTCACTCCTAGCCCTGAACTAGATAAATTGTTTATCCATGATGCTTCCAATCAAAACCTTCTGGCACTTAAAGGTCATCGATGGGTTGGAGGCATGAGGGCAAGTATATATAATGCAATGAGCATGGAGGGGGTTGAAGCCCTGGTGTCATTTATGCGGGATTTTGAAAAATCTTCAAGCTAAAGTCACCTGTAATCTCAATGATTAACCTTTAGCTCTATAAATCTAATAAAATTCACAATTAGAATGAAAGATAATAAACTCGAAAATCTAAGAACAGAGATTGACAATCTGGATCAAAAAATTCAGACACTTATCACTTCGCGCGCAGAACTTGCAAAAGAGGTAGCTAAAGTAAAAAAAGAGGCAAATAAAGAAAGCGCATTTTATCGCCCTGAAAGGGAAGCCCAGATCCTTAAACGTGTTATTAAGAGAAACGATAGCCTTCTTAAAGATAAAGATGTTGCACTAATCTTTAGAGAGATAATGTCAGCCTGTCTAGCGCTTGAACAACCACTAAAAATTGCATTTCTCGGTCCGGAAGGGACATTCACACAGGAAGCGGCACTTAAACACTTCGGTCATGGCGTATCTACTCTTGATTGCGGCAGTATTGATGAAATTTTTCACCAAGTTGAAACTGATAACGTTCATTACGGCGTTGTTCCAATTGAAAATTCATCCAATGGTGTAATAGGAGCGACGCTAGATATGCTTTATAGCCATGATCTGAATATATGCGGAGAGGTTGAAATTGCCGTATCACATCAACTGATGATGCAGGATCAGTCGCAAGATATAGAAGTAATTTACGCTCACCAGCAAGCTCTAGATCAGTGCAGACGCTGGCTATCAAATCATCATCCAAGGACTGAACTACGTTCAGTGGCTTCAAACGCTCTTGCTGCTCGCATGATAAAGGATGAACCTAACGCGGCTGCTATTGCCTCTGAAACCGCACTTAGTCTGTATGGCTTACAGCGTGTGGCGAAAAACATTGAAGATAAGGCTGGAAATGTAACTCGTTTTGTTGCAATCGGTAAAGATAGTGTGCCATCTGGCGATGAAGATAAAACTTCTCTACTTGTCGTTACAAAGCATGAATCTGGTGCCTTATTTGAACTGTTGGAACCTTTTAAGAAACATAAAATAAATATGCTTCAGCTTGCAAGACATCCCATCCCGGGGGTTAAGTGGGAATACTTATTTTTTGTAGATATTGAGGGTCACCAAGAAGACGAGAAGGTTAAAAAAGCTCTTTCGGAAGTTGAAGAACGTGTTTCAAAATTAAACATCCTCGGATCATACCCAGTCGCAATTTTATGAAAGTCTGTGAATCAATTCTTGGTTTGAATCCATATCAAGGAGGAAAACCAATAGAGGAACTTAAGCGTGAGCTAGGGCTAGAGTACGTTATTAAACTAGCTTCAAATGAAAACCCTTTGGGCGCTAGTTCAAATGTAAAGCAAGCAATAAGCTCTGCACTAAAGGAAATTCATCGTTATCCTGATGGTAACGGGTACGACTTGAAGATTGCCTTGAGCAAACATCTTGGGGTTGATATTGCCACAATTTCGCTTGGAAATGGCTCTAACGAGCTATTGGAATTAATAGCAAGAGTTTTTGTATGTAAATCAACAGATGAGGTAATTTTTTCACAGTACGCCTTTGTAGTTTATCCTCTTGTAACACAAGCTCTAGGCGCTACCGCAAAGATTGCGCCAGCTCAAGAATTTGGTCATAATTTGGATGCAATGTTAGAGATGATTGGAGACGAAACGAAACTTATCTTTATCGCTAATCCCAATAACCCTACAGGTACATTGTTAACTGACAATGAGATATATAATTTTTTGTCTAAAGTTCCTACACGCATTCCTATAGTCCTTGACCAAGCTTATTACGAATATTTGGATACCAGGGGCCAAGCTATGGACTGGTTAAACGTTTTTGACAACCTTATAATAACACGCACCTTCTCGAAGGCCTATGGGTTGGCAGGTCTAAGAGTCGGTTATTCCGTTAGCAGGCCAGATATAGCTGATTACATTAACCGAGTTAGAGCGCCATTTAATGTAAACCATAACGCTCAAATTGCAGCCATTGCCGCCTTAAATGATGTTGACTATTTGCAAGAATCCGTTCGTTCCAATACACAAGGCATAAAGCAACTAGAAGAGTGTTTTAAGAGTTTAAATTTAAGCTATATTAAATCTTCAGCGAATTTCATAGCTGTCGAGTTTGATAATGCACTTGAGACCTATGAAAAACTTTTAAAAGAAGGTGTAATTGTGAGACCAATTGAGATACCAAATTTTCTCAGAATCTCTGTTGGAACAGCTGAAGAGAATATTTACTTAATACAAGCTTTGAAAAAAATATTATGATTGAAAAAGCATGCATTATAGGTGTCGGTTTAATCGGATCATCCTTAGCAAGGGCGCTAAAAAACACTGGTCAAGCAAAATCAATCTGTGGTTATGGTAGGGATGCTGTCAGGCTTGAAAAGGCAAAAGAACTTAACATTATCGACGAATGCTCTACCGAACCCAAAGAGGCAATCATCAATTCCGACATTGTTATCATAGCAACCCCTGTTGGGAGTTATGAAGAAGTACTTAGAGGTATTAAACCTTACCTAAAAAATACCACCCTTGTAACTGATGTAGGGAGCACTAAGAGAAGCGTTATTGATGTGGCTAAAAAAGTATTTGGCGACCTGCCGAATAATTTTGTTCTAGCCCATCCAATCGCCGGAAAAGAAAAAAGTGGTTTCGAGGCTTGTGATGGTGAATTATTTGTCAATAAGAAAGTCATCATTACACCTCTAGAAAACAATGACGATGAAAGTATAAGTCGTGTACAAAATATGTGGGAAAAAGTAGGCTCTGAGGTTGACTTTATGACTCCAGAATCGCATGACAAATTGCTCGGAATGACTTCACACCTCCCGCATATGCTTGCCTTTTCGCTAATGAATTACCTGATTAGCCAAAATCCCAGTGCCTCAATCTATGCTGCCGGTGGATTCAAAGATTTCTCTAGGATAGCATCTGGTGACGCGATCATGTGGAGAGATATTTGTCTCAATAATAAAGATGAAATTATTGCACATATAAAAGGATATCAAAAATCATTAAGTATTCTTTCTGAAGCTATTGATAATGACGATATGGAGCAATTAGAGTCAATGTTCAGCAATGCTAAAGCTACACGTGATTCATGGCTAGATTAAGGTTTATTGATGAGTGACTTTCTAGTATCTCCATGTAACTCACTAAGCGGTGTTATAACTATACCTGGAGATAAATCCATTTCTCATCGGGCAATTATGATGGGGTCTATTGCTAATGGAGTCACCAAAGTGAGTGGTTTCCTTGAAGGTAACGATAGTTTAGCTACCTTGAAATCCTTTCAAAAAATGGGCGTTGACATCGAACAATCAGGCTCAAAGTTAACAATTAAAGGTTTAGGCATGCATGGTTTAAAAGCTCCCACTAAACCGCTTGATTTAGGGAATTCTGGCACCTCTATTCGCTTGATGTCAGGTTTGCTCAGCGCTCAAAGTTTCGACTCTGAACTTTGTGGTGATGAGTCTTTATCAAAAAGACCAATGGATCGAATTATCGGTCCTTTACGTCAAATGGGCGCAAAAATTTATGGTGTTAATTCTAAACCACCGCTTTCTATTTCTGGCAATCAACCATTAAAAGCCATTACTTATGAATTGCCGATTGCATCTGCACAAATAAAATCATGTCTTTTATTGGCTGGCCTGTATGCACAGGGAAAGACTTGCATTGTCGAAAATGTAACTACCAGAGACCATACTGAAAGAATGCTGAGAGGCTTTGGCTATCAAGTGACTTGTTCTGATAACTGCATTACGCTTGATGGCGGCGGTGAGTTAGAGGCATGTGACATCGATATTCCTAGTGATATTTCTTCTGCCGCTTTTTTTATGGTAGCTGGGAGTATTGCTAAAGATGCTGATTTAACACTTAAGACTATCAACATCAATCCTACTAGAACTGGAATTATCGAAATACTTAAGCTGATGGGTGCTGACATAGTCCTAAGCAACGAAACAGAGATGGCTGGTGAAAAGACTGCTGATATTCAAGTTAGATCGGCAGATTTGAAAGGAATTGAAATTCCTAATGAACTCGTACCTTTAGCGATTGACGAGTTTCCAGTTCTTTTTATTGCAGCAAGTTGCGCTGAAGGCGAAACGCTACTCACTGGCGCAAAAGAATTAAGAGTGAAGGAATCGGACAGAATTCAAGTTATGGCGGATGGGCTGAAAATTCTTGGTATTAAAACTGAAGTTTTAGATGATGGCATTCGCATACAAGGTGGGCAATTCAGCAAACCAAGCGCCCCAATAAAGTCGCAACACGATCATCGTGTTTCGATGTCTTTTGCTGTTGCATCAGCTGCATGTAATTTTGATATCAAAATTCAAGGTGTTGATAACGTTAAAACCTCTTTTCCAAATTTCGTTGAGTTAGCCAACACGATTGGAGCCAATATTGAAGAGTTTGATTAACTAAACCATTTAATCGGTTTTAACTTAATGGATATAATGTAACCATTTTGTTCATGAGAGAAAAATATGACTATTGAAAATGCAGAAGCATTTTTTGCATGGGATGTATTAACTTGGTTGGTTGTTGCTATGTTATTGGCTATTGTAATTGTATTGATCGATCTATTATTTTTCTCTGCTAAATCAACCACACAAACTACGCCTGAAGCATCCTCAGAAAAAAAATCAAGCATATCTAAGTTATTTAATTTTTTAATTTTTGTAAAGTTTTCAAGAACTGAATCACATTCGCAGCGGCCGAAAATTGTGCAATGGTCAATAGAGTTATTTCCTGTATTATTGCTGGTTTTTGTATTTAGAGGCTTTATTTTTGAGCCTTTCAGGGTGCCTTCAAATTCAATGATGCCAACACTTTTAACTGGCGATTTTATTTTGGTCAACAAGTTTGATTATGGGTTGAGACTACCAATTATAAATACTAAAATCATTGAATACTCTAAGCCCGAAAGGGGAGATGTCATTGTCTTCAGGTATCCTAATTATGGTAGGCAGGCAGGCTACTCAGGAACTGACTTTATTAAGCGTGTTATCGCTCTACCAGGTGATGTAATTTCTTACAACAAAGATCGATTAACTGTAAACAGCAAAGTTATCGGTCAAAGTAAAATAGGCAGCTACAGAGGCGTCGACTCAGGCAAGGGAATGACAGGCTATCGTCATGTCAGAGAATTGATTGATCGAGCTAGCCACGATATTTTACTCCACCCTATGGGTTATTCTCCTGAATTCAGTAAAACCACTGTGCCAGAAGGCCATTACTTTGTAATGGGCGATAATAGAGCACATAGTAGTGACTCACGGGTCTGGGGTTACGTGCCAGAGGAATACATTCTAGGAAAAGCGATTGGAATATGGCTACATTGGGACTGGAATCACAATACCATGCAATTTAGCAGAATAGGGGGGTTTGATTAGTGACTACTGAAATTTAACTACTTATCACCTACAATTTTTAACGCTTTTAGTAGGTTAGTAGCTTCGTGAACATAGTAATCATTTTTCAAATATTCCACGATTTCCAAATTTTGATCTTCCTTGATTTCGTCTTGAATATCAAGAATTTCTTCTT